>JAEEGJ010002124.1_pt1 | contig 137890 bp, 102 predicted proteins | sample 8958761 | NCBI WGS metagenome assembly JAEEGJ01 (sample SAMN16246546, study PRJNA631951) | gut metagenome | biome: gut microbiome; feature: rumen; material: RS-attached | host: Bos | place: Iran: Karaj | collected 2018-10
GGGAGGGGTTGTTGGGCTTCCCACTCATCTATCTTCTTTGAAAGTCGTGCCTCCAAACCATCAGGAATGGGGATTTGTTCCAACGTTTTCAGATTCAGTTCGTCCATGACTTCGCGATTTTGTCAAATTGTTCTTTCAGTTTCTTTTTCGTTCGCATCACGATGATGCGGATATTGCCTTGCGAGAGTCCGGTGTCGCGCTCTATCTCTTCGTAGGAGCGGTCGTCCTCCGCGTGCATCCGGATGATTTTGGCATCTCTTTCGGATAGTTCCCGGATGAGTCCTTCCAGTTGCCTGACCTCGTCTCTCGCGTCTATCTGGTGGTCGAGGCTCCGTTCGTCGGGCGGATCGTCGCCGTTCTTCAGTTCCGCCGAGGCATCAAGCCGTTTCTGTCGCCGCTGGTCAACAAACAGGTTTCGCATCATGGTCACGAAATAAGCATCCCTCATGGCCTCGTCGGGCAGGTCGTCGCGCTTCTGCCATAACTTCAGGTACAAGTCCTGAAGCAGGTCTTCCGCATCCTGCGCATTGCCCGTCAGGTGGTAAGCCACCCGATAGAGCAACCTGTAGTAGGGCATGAACCGTTGCTTGAACTCCCGTGCGTCCATCCAGTTATTTTTTCGGCTCGTCTGTATATTCAATGACCACCTTCTTGTCGGTATTGGGGTACTTCTCTTTCACGCGCCCGCCTACCACCCACGTTTCATGGTTGAAGTGGAGACCGTTTTTCTTCATATACTCCTTGGCATCATCCAAGGAACGGAGTTCCGGATGTTCCTCGCCGCCGATGACGAATAGCGCATTACCCTCTTTAGCTTCCTTTACGACATCTTTCATGTTTGTCAAATCCTCATCCTCGCTAAAACTGACCGCATCGCCGTTGCAAAGGCTTTTCAGAAAAGCGTCTTTCTTCCATTTACCCACCGTGTAGGATAGTACCACCTTGCCCCACATGTCCAGGCGAAGGAGGGTTCCGGTAAGGATTTTACCTTTCATCTTGGCGTATGCACGAATCTGATAACTGGGGCTGAACGTCTGGTTGAGCATGTTCTGAACAAGGTTCTTTCCTTCTTCAGGCTCCTTGTTATCATTCTGCGCAAAAATCATCTCGTAGCCTTTTAGCGCCTTGAGGTCTTTGTCCAGTTGTTCTTTCTGGGCATCATCTAGGGATAGTTGAACTTGCTCTGACTTCTTGAAGTTTTTGATGATAAAGTCAAAGTCTTCTTGGCTCATGTCGCCAGGTCCTTCTTCTTTAATATCCTTAAGTGCTTCTTCCGTCTTCTCCTTATACTCGGCACCAGGGAACGCCTTGTATTTCTCCATCAGTTTCTCTGCGGTCTGTCCGAACGAACTGCCCACGCAGAGCAACAATGCCAATGACAATAATATCTTTTTCATCTCTCTATGCTTTTTAGTTATTCACTTCGACCTTTTCCTTTATGCCTTCTTGCATCATTTTGGCTAAATCGTACGTTCCGTTGAGGACTACCAGGTGAGCCTCTTCATCCTCAACTATAAGGAAGGCGTTAGTGGAATGCTCGCCGTTCTTCGAGAGATAGATCTTTATGATTCCGCCATCTTCATCTTTCGTGTCCATCAGCGGTTCCCATTGCTCGCCTTTCAGCAAATTCTGGGCGGTTTTCGTGAATCTCCTGATACTGCCTTTCTCTTCGCACGAGAACAATTTCACGTCGTCTAACTGATGGAGATATGTTCCTCCTAAATCATTGCCGCCGAGGTTGACGATGTCACCCACACGCAAGCATTCTCCCTGCTGGGCGGCGTGTTTAATCATGTCCTTATTGACCTGCACATATTCCACGCCCTTTATCTTAGCCAGCTCATCGAAGTTCGTGCTTTGGGCATGGACACTGGCACACGCGAATACTAACAGGACACAAGCTGCCCACGTTCTCATAGTCTGCAAAGGACTAAACATTTCAGATAAATTCTTCATCTTTTTCTGGTTGTTATTTGTTGATTTATTTACTTTCAAAGTGTCGTCGATGAACGCTTCTATCAGTAAATACGTGTTTTCAGGCGGATTTGTTACAAAGACATTGCTGATTTTCGAAAAAGAACATGAATCATAGGTGCTTTTATTCTATCAGATTGTAGGTTCTGACCATTTCTTTGAAGGCTTGGGCCCTCTCTATGAGCACTGATGGTTCCTCCATCCAATTCTCGTCGATGCTGGCTGGTACGGCCTTGATGAGACGGCCTTTGTCGAAATAGAGACGCTGCTCCTTGGGCCCATTATACCCTGCCACACGTTGATAGCAAAATACAAATTCTTCTGTTTCCGGGTCAAACAGCCATTCGCGGTAGATGGTGGCCGAGCGCTCTATGGTTTCACGTACTAACCTGGGAATGACGGTGTTGAAACGGGGATGATCCGGTTCATCTACCTCATAAGGGGACGTAAGTAGAATTTCCGTCCGATGCTTTACAGGGCCTCCTCCCGCATAGTTGATCATCGACTCAAACTTCAAAGACCATGCACCATGCTCCACCCATTCCTCGGATTCTTTGTATTTAGCCGCTTCCTGGGCTTCATTATACAACTGACGAATCCGCTTCACTTTGGTCTCGGCGGTTTGCGAAAAGGCCAACTGCGGCAGCAGGAAGACCAGCGCAATCATCATTATTCTCTTCATAGGATTTAGTTTATAGTTCATAGATGGCACAAAAATACAAAATATTCCTCACTCTTCATTCTTCATTCTTCATTTTTTATTATATTTGCACTCAGTTAAAATACAACATGACTATAAACCTGAAAAAATTATGAGAAAAGAATGGCTTTACCTTCTATTGCTGCTACTCTGTCCGGCAGCAGGCTTAAACATCACGGCACAGAATCCTTATCTGCCCCTCTGGGAGCATATCCCCGACGGCGAGCCCTACGTTTTTGAAGATCCCGACAAGCCCGGAGAATACCGTGTGTATATCTATGGCTCGCACGATATCTACCGCACGAACTATTGCGGACCAGACCAGGTGGTATGGTCCGCATCAGTCAATGACCTGACACACTGGCGCTACGACGGCATTATCTTCGAGTCGAACAAAGGGGCCGACGGCAAACTGCTCAACGAGGGCGGCGTGAACGATGTGCTCTTTGCACCCGATGTGGCTATGGTGAAAGAGAAAGACGGCACAAAGACCTATTATCTATACCCCAACACGCAGAACGGCGGACGCCAGACGATGGTGGCCAAGAGCAAAAGACCCGACGGGCCGTTTGAAGTGTGCAACTGGAACCCAGAGAAACCCAACGAGACGGTAGGCATCCTATATTTCGACCCGGGTGTTTTCGTGGATGACGACGGCAGAGTATATGGCTATTGGGGCTTCGGCGAATCGCACGGCGCAGAACTCGACCCTGCCACGATGGCTACGCTGAAGAAAGGCGGACAGCATATTGAGAACCTTATTCCCGGTTACCAGCAGGACGATCTCTATCGTTTCTTCGAAGCTTCTTCCATGCGCAAGATTGGCGATAAGTACGTATTGATCTACAGCCGTTTCACCCGCGAAGGAGAGTTTGGCCTGCCCATGGTGAACTATACGCTTGCATACGCCTACAGCGACTATCCCCTGGGCCCGTTCACCTATGGCGGCACACTCATCGACGGACGTGCCCGCGGCAAGGATGCCCAAGGGAATATCATCCCTACGGCCAATCCCACGGGCAACACCCACGGCTCGCTCTGCGAATTCAACGGACAATGGTATATCTTCTATCACCGCCAAACGGGTGTCAACGAATACAGCCGTCAGGCCATGGTGGCGCCCGTGACCGTGAAAGTAGAGAAAGGACTGGGGGGCAAAGTGGAAATCTCGGAAGGCGAATACACTTCTGAAGGCTTTGAGACCAACGGACTGAAGATGAACAAGCGCTATCCCGCAGCCATTGCCTGTTGGCTCACCTGTCCGGAACCCACCACGCGTGACAGCAAGGGCAATTCCGTCTATGCCGGCTCCTACGTGGAGGCCACCTATCAGAAAGAGATTCCCCAAGGTGATCCATACGACATCCGGTGGAACTGCAACCCCGTGGTAAACAATACCGACGGTTCAATCGTGGGCTATAAGTATTTCAACCTTGATGGCGTCAAGGGCAACAAGGCCCGACTGTTGCTAAACATGAAGACCACGGGCGTGAAAGGAAGCATCAAGGTGATGATTGACAGCCCATGGGAAAGCTGCGGCGGTAAGTGCGTAGGCCAGCTAAGCCTCAGTGGAAAGAGCACGAAAGCAAAGGATGTAAGCATCTCCCTGAAAGGCCTGCAGGGGATGGGCGGCAAACATGCCCTGTTCTTCGTCTTCTCTTCACCCACGAAGAAACAGTCGCTCTGCACGCTCTACAGCCTAAGCCTGAACAAATAACAGAAAGCCCCCTCCAAGCCTCCCCCTTGGGGGAGGTTTTTCAACCTTGCCAGACTTTTCCCCCAGAAGGGGGATGAGAGAGGGGCTCAGAATTCCAGTATCATCGTCTGGCGGGGACTCAGCTTGATGTCTTTCTTCAGACTCACCTTGCGCCCCGTTGTGATGTCAACGGCCTCGGTCTGGTTCTCTATGAGTTCGGCATAGCGGGCTATCTCCAGCGTGGCGGGCTTGCTGGTTCCGTTGAGAATCGTCACCACGTTGTTGCGGTGCCAGCTGCGTGCCACCACGTAGATACCATTGTAAGGTATGAATTGCTTCATCATGCCGCGGATGATGGTTTCGTTGCCATTGCGCCAGTGCAGGATGTTGGAAAGCCACTGGAACATGGCATTCTCAGCCTTCGTCCGTCCTTCTGCCGTGAAACAGTTCTTCTTGTCACCGGGGAATCCGCCGGGGAAGTCTTTCCTGACGTTACCGTCGGTCACTTCCTTCGTACCGTTCATCAGTATTTCCGTGCCATAATAGATCTGCGGAATACGCTTCACGGTGAGCAGCAGGGCGAGCGCTTGCTTCAGGGCCAGCGTGTCCTTGCCGTTGCCGAGGAAACGATCGGTGTCGTGATTGTCGATGAAGGCCATCACGTTGTTGGGATTCTCGTAGAGATAATCATATACAAAGCTGTTGTAGAGACGGTTCAGTCCGTTCCACCACGGGTCGGTCTCTTCGTTCTTAGCCTGCGAGAGCTTGTCGAAGAAAGAGAAGTCCATGACCGTCTTCAGATACGAGTTCTCCTTCGAAAGTTTGGAGTCTTTCTGCCAGGCAGCGGTATAGGCAGGCTCAGTGACCCACGTCTCACCCACCACGTTGAAGTTAGGATATTCGTCGTCGAGGGTTTTCATCCAGCGGGCCATACCCTTGGCATCTGCGTATGGATAGGTATCCATGCGGATGCCATCGATGCCCACGGTCTCGATCCACCAGATAGAGTTCTGGATAAGATAGGTCATCACGTGCGGATTACGCTGGTTCAGGTCGGGCATTGTGGGCACAAACCAACCATCTACCGTCTCCTTCAAGTCAACATCCGAGGCATAGGGGTCTTTCACGGGTGTCAGTTTGTAACTGGTCTGCTGAAACTTCGTTCCGCGCGGGTCGCTATTGAAATGGGCCTTGTCCTTGCCCTCGAGCCATTCATACAGGTTGAACCAGTCTTTCGAAGGACGGTCTTTCACCCAGGGATGTTCGAAACCGCAATGGTTGAAAATCATATCCATCACGATTTTCAGGCCTTTGGCGTGTGCTTCGTCTGCCAGCTGACGGTATTCCCGGTTGGTGCCGAAGCGCGGATCCACGCGGTAGTAGTCGGTGGTGGCATAGCCGTGATAGGTGCTGTAGCCAGCTTCATTGTCGGGACTGTTGTTCTCCAGTACGGGTGTGAACCAGAGCGCGGTGACGCCGAGTTCATTGAAGTAGTCGAGATGCTGACGGATGCCTTCCAGGTCGCCGCCGTGGCGGAGTGAAGGTTGCTTGCGGTCAACAACATAATTATTGAGCTCAGCCGACAGCTTCTTCGCGGCTTTCGGCTCGGTATATTTCCCGCTGCTGGCGAATCGGTCGGGCATCAGCATATAGAGCACGTCGGCGTTGGTGAAGCCCATCCGTTTGTCACCACTCATTTCGCGCTCTTTCAACAGGTATTTCACTTTCTGCTTGCCTATCTTCAAGGTCATCTCACCAGCTTTTGCACCTTTGAGATTCAGATAGATCAGCAGATAGTTGGGACTGTCAAGCCGCGCAATACTGTCTATCTGCACATTCGGATAATCCAGGCTCACTTCTGCGTCGCGCACATTCGGTCCATACACCATCAGCTGAAGTGTAGGATTCTTCAGTCCCACATACCAGTCGGTGGGGTCAATGCGCGTTACTTTCACTTTGGCTGCTGCACTCATAAGTAGGACTACAGATAAAAATGCAATGGTTAGAACTGTCTTCTTCATATCGTCAATTGTGTAATATTAATGCAGATTGTGGAGCAACGGTGACCTTATCGCCCGTGAAATGGCGGATGCCCGTCTCGCTGATGCGGCCATCGTCGCAGACCGTTTCGTAACTGTCCATCGGCAGGGCAATGGTCTGCTGCTTGCGGCTGGCATTCAGCACGACGTAGATGTCTTTCCAGCTGTCACCTCCGGCATGGTCTTTCAGGCGGAAGGCAACAATAGCCCCCTCCCGTCCTCCCCCCTGGGGGAGGTTTTCTGCCTCACCGGACTTTCCCCCAAGGGGGGATGAGAGGGGGGCTAAGAATTCCAGATGTTTGCGGACAAGGTCGGCACTTCCAAGTCGGAAAGCGGGATGGTCTTTGCGGAGTTGAATCAAGTCTTTGTAATACTTGAACACCTGGGGATATTTCTTCAGATTGTCCCAATCCAGATGGTTGATGCTGTCGGGCGACTCAAAACTATTGTGCACGCCCTTCTTGTCGCGCAGCATTTCCTCGCCGCTGAGCATGAAGGGAACACCCTGCGAAGTGAAGACCGCTGTTTGTGCCAACAGGTCCAAACGTATCAGTTCGTCCATCTTGATGCCGGGAATACTGGTCTTCAGCCGGTCCACCAGACACATGTCGTCGTGACAACTCACGTAGCTGATCATCTGCGTGGGTTCAGTGGCCCATGCTTTTTTCGAATAGTTCACCTTCTGCATATCCACCTGCGGATGTGCTATACAGCCGGCAATGCCAAACTTGATGCTCTCTTCCTCACCCTGCAGACCTGCGAGGAAAGCGCCCTTCGTATCATCCGAGAACGGGCCGCGCAATCCGTCGCGCAGTTCATCCGAGAAAGCAGCGATGCGCGGCAGCTGCGGGATATTGGCTTTGCTTGCCAGTTGCTCAGCGGGCAGCGCACACTGTCCGGCACTCCATCCCTCACCATATATAAAAATGGTGGGGTCTATCTCATCAACGGCCTTGCGGATGGCGTTCATCGTCTCGATGTCGTGGCAACCCATCAGGTCGAAGCGGAAGCCGTCGATATGGTATTCGTTGATCCAGTATTTCACCGATTCTATCATAAAGCGGCGCATCATGGGCTGCTCCGAGGCCGTCTCGTTGCCGCAGCCGGAGCCGTTGCTATAAGCAGACCCCTCCCCGGCCTCCTGGGAGGAGTTATTACCTTTTTTCGGCGTCTTTCTATAATAGTAGTCGGGATAGGTCTTTTGGAAATTCGAGTTCTCTATGTCGTAGGTATGGTTATATACCACGTCGAGGATGACACGGATACCGGCCTTGTGGAGAGCCTGCACCATTTGCTTGAATTCGCGTATGCGGCATGTAGGGTCATAAGGATTGGTGCTGTAGGAGCCTTCGGGCACATTATAGTTCACTGGGTCGTAGCCCCAGTTGTATCTATTCTCCTGCAAACGTGTCTCATTTACTGACCCAAAGTCATAACTGGGCAGGATATGCACGGCATTCACCCCCAGGTCTTTCAGATGCCGTATGGCCTTCGGCTCAGTCAAGGCCAGAAACTTTCCCTTATGCTTAAGCCCTGATGATGCATCGATAGAGAAATCCCGATGATGCATCTCATAGACTACAAGGTCGGCTGGTGATTTCACCACAGGGCGCTTGTCGCGCTCCCATCCTTCGGGATTCGTTTCACTCAGGTCGGCCACCATGCCATAACTGCTGTTCACGCCGACGGCCTTTGCAAACACTCCTACCGACCGCTTCCCATCAACATTGAACCAGTACATACGGTTCTTCAGATTCTGATTGACCGTGACGGTCCAGATGCCATCCTTGCCCAACCGCATCTTGTATTTCTGAGTCTGACCAACTTCCTTAGATGAGAATTCTGGTCCTATCTCCACGCTGACCTTTGCCTTTCGCGGAGCAAACAGCCTGAACGTGGTCGCTTGCGGAGTGCTGGTCACTTCATTGAAATCAAACTCCTGAGCTGCTAATCGAGTTGTTGCCATAGCCAGTAGTAACAAAAAGAAATACTTTTTCATAAGGGGTGATGATAGTTTCTGAGCGCAAAGATATAAAAAAGTAAGCATTGCGCAATGCTTACCTTTTACTATTTTTGCACAACCGTGGTCAAACGATTGCACAACCGTATGTCATGGTTATCAGGTTACTCTTTAATCTCTTTCCCCTTCCCGAATTTGGCTTTCAGCCGCTTCACGCCTTCCACGCCAAGAATGGTCAGCCCACCATATTGGCAGGTCTTAGCCAATCCGAAGAGGATAAACCACAAAACGCCTTTCGCCTCCACGCTGATAGGCAACGCCATCTGCGCAAACGAAAGCACGTAAAACGGTATGCACATCAGCAGCACGATGACACCCGTGCGGAAAGAAAGGCCGCTGAGCCAAGCCTTCACTTTGTTCAAGACTTCCTTGCCCTTCATTCTTTCTTCATGCATTGGATTATTTCATCGAGCGCCGGAACAAGGGTCGCAAAAGTCTCTGCCGTAAGCCCCGATTCCAGCAGCATCCGGCTCATACAGCCGGGAATCTCCGCAGCAGCCTCCTGCATCGCCTTGCCGCGTTCGGTCAGACTCACGATGGTCTTGCGCGCATCCTGCTTATCCTTCCTGCGAACCACAATCTTCTCCGTCTCCATGCGCTTGATGAGTGGTGTCACGGTGTTCGTCTCCAGCAGCAGCCGCCGGGCAATATCGTTCACGGGCTGATGGTCTTTTTCCCAAAGCACCATCAGCACGATATACTGCGTATAGGTGATACCAAGTTTCGAGAGCCAAGGCTGATAGCCCTGAGTTATCAGTCGTGCCACCGTGTAAAGCCGAAAGCAAACCTGGTTGTCGAGTTTCAGTTGTTCACAGACCATACAGTCAGTCTTATTTCTTCAGATTATACTTGCTGCGCATCTCTGCCTTCCGTTCCTCAGGAAGACTGGCATAGAAAGCTTTCCATCCAGGGCAGAAATTAATGTGCCAACGCCAAAAGCGTCCCATAAGCGAGCGCGGGCTCTTGTCGTAATGAGCCCGAAGTTTACAGTTCTCGCAAGCGTAGGTTTTTGTTGCCATATTCTGTGTTTGCCAATTGTGGTTTGAAAAAGAAAGGCAGACAAGCCTCAGTGTCATTCAGCGGGATACGCTCGGCAGAGGTCCTTTCACTTCTGTCACATCGCCCGCCTGCCCACTTTTTCTGTTATTGATTTTGATTACATCATCTCCAGGAGATAATTGTCGTAGCCAACTTTCTCAATGATATGACGGTGCTGGCGGTTCCAGTCGATGTGTTCCTTCTCATCAACAATCCATTCCTGAATGAGTTTCTGCGTGATATAGTCGTCAGCAAAGGCACCCAGCAACTCCGACATCGTCTTGATAGCACTCTCGTCAGTACCGGCCTCAAAATCGGCCTTCAGCATATCCTTCGGCTCGTCGTAGAAAGGAAATTCGACAGTCTTGATGGCTTCTGCCAGGTCAGCAGGCTTACAGCCCAACTCCACCAGACGGTTCATCGCGTCGTTGGCCTCCTTCCATTCTTCCTCACTTTCCTCCTTGAACTTCTCAGCGAGTTTGTTATAGCCATTCCACTTGCAGTAAGCCGAGAACACGGCGTGCTGCTTTGAGTTTCCATACCATACTGCTGCCATCAGGCAGAGTTCCTTCATTCCTTCTTCTTTAGTCATAGTTCTAAAAAATTTATTGGTTTATTATTATATGTATATTTAATTTGCAGAAACAACTTTGTGTCGTTTGCGATGCAAATATAGGAACTTTTATTCATACAACAATCAATTGGGTTGAAATATTAACACAGTTTAAGAAATATCGTTCGCGATAAATCTTAATACTGATTACTCACCGTTCCCTTCTTTTCGCTGTTTTTCCCTTATCAACGGAAACCATTTGCCGTAGGTAAGCATCCGCCAAAACCACTCCAACAGTCCGCGGTGATGCCTTGCCCTGCAGCCACCGACCACCACCGTTCATAAAGCCAATCGGCAGGATTGACTCCGGTGAGCACGCGCCAAAGGGTCACAACCACAGGCAGCAGCAAGAAAAAGACGGCCCAACGGACCATGAGCGCAAACCCACGGAGCGCATCGAGAATTACCATGCGCTCCGTGGGTTTCACGGGTTGTACAACATTTCGACCCTCCACCATGAATCAGCTTCTTTTCGTCATCTGTAATCCAATTGATGGCAGTCCTTACTTTGCAATCAGACTGACGGCAAATCCGCCGCCGGGAGCCTCGGTGAGTTTCAGCGTGTCGCCTTTCTTCACCGTGCGCTTGGTGATGACGTAGGCTTGCGGGTTCTTCTCATAATGGGCATTCTTCGCATCGGCATAGATGGTGCAATCGTACTTACGGCCCTTGTCGAGGAAGTCGAGTTTCACGACAGACGTATGACCGTTCTCATCACACTTACCGCCGATGAACCAGTTGTCGGTGCCCTTTGCCTTACGGGCCACGGTGATATAGTCGGCAGGTTCAGCTTCCAGATAGCGGGAATCATCCCAGTCGCATGCCACATCTTTTATAAACTGGAAGGCATCCATGTATTTGGCATAGTTCTCGGGCAGGTCGGCAGCCATCTGCAACGGACTGTACATCGTCACGTAGAGTGCCAGCGAACCGGCCAGCGTGATGCGCGCCCACGAGGTGTTGTCGCTCCAGGTGTTGAGCTTGGTTACGAAGATACCCGGGGTATAGTCCATCGGTCCGCCTTGCAAACGGGTGAATGGCAGGATGCAGGTATGGTCGGGACGCGAACCGCCGAAGGCTTCGTATTCCGTTCCGCGTGCACTCTCGTTGCCCACCAGATTGGGATAAGTGCGGCAAATGCCCGTCGGACGCGTAGCCTCGTGGGCATTGACCATGATATGATGCTTGGCCGCCTCCTTGACCACGTAGAGATAATGATTATTCATCGACTGTGAATAATGGTGGTCGCCGCGTGGAATAATGTCGCCCACATAGCCCGTCTTCACAGCGTCATAGCCATAGCGGTTCATCAGCTCGTAGGCCTCCTTGATATGACGTTCATAGTTTTGCGTGGAGGAACTGGTCTCATGGTGCATCATGATCTTCACGCCTTTCGAATGGGCATAGTCGTTGAGCGCTTTGATGTCGAAATCAGGATAGGGCGTCACGAAGTCGAACACGTCGCGCTTCCACATATTGGCCCAGTCTTCCCAACCCACGTTCCAGCCTTCCACCAGCACCTGGTCGAGTCCATTCTCGGCGGCGAAGTCGATGTATCGCTTCACCTTCTCGTTATTGGCACCGTGCCGTCCGTGAGGTTTCATCTTTGTCCAGTCTATCTGATCGAGTTTGATGCTGGGCAGGTCGTTGGTGTAGTGCCAGTTGCTCTTGCCCACGATCATCTCCCACCACACGCCGCAGTATTTCGTGGGATGAATCCATGAAGTATCATCCAGCGCACAAGGCTCGTTGAGGTTCAGAATCAGGTTCGATGAAAGCATGTCGCGTGCATCATCGCTGACCATCACCGTGCGCCAAGGCGTAGAGCAGGGTGTCTGCATGGCACCCTTCAGTCCTGTGGCATCAGGCGTCAGATGACTCACGAAGGTGAATGGCGCTGGCAAAGGATAAGGCGATGGCTTCGGGTTAGGCGTATAGGCATTGCTGCCGCCACCGAGTTTTGTAGAAAGCGCCTTGGTCTCTGCATCCACGAGTTCCAGATGCATCGTGGCATAATCCAGGCAGGCAGCCTCATGGATGTTGATGTAGAGACCGTCGTCGGTCTTCATCTGCAACGAAGTCTGCACACCCGTGGGCGAGAATACGGCCACCGATGAATTTCCCCAGTTCACGGCCTCCTTCATCCGTCCTCTGATTTCGGAGAGTCGGGTCTGCTGGGTCTCTTGTTCCTGCGTGTCGTAATCGCCGGGTAGCCACCAGGCCGTATGGTCGCCAGCCATGGCAAACTCCGTATGTTCTTCTTTGATGAGGAAATAGTTCAGTTCCTTCTGCTGTGGGAACTCATAGCGCAGTCCGATTCCGTCATCATACACGCGGAAGCGGATGATGATCGTGCGATGACGCTCATAGAACGCCCTACCCCGCTCTTCGGGATTCTTGGCAGTCACCTTGCTGTATTCGTACTTATTGTCCAAGGTCACGGCCAACTCATTGTAATGGTTACGGATGTTACGGGTCTCACCCCAAACGGGTTGCCAAGTCTCGTCGAACGTTGACTCTTTCGTCTCCACGATGCTGAAATTCTCCATCAAGTCCGATTCCTCCAGCCCCATCGAGGCATGTTTGTCGCGAGCCAGCTCCAGCCCCAGGTGTGAAGGTTTCACCACAGCCTTTCCCTTGTAGGTCATCTCATACGTAGGGCGCCCGTTGTCGGTCAGCGAGAATGTCAGCGCCACGTTGCCATTAGGCGACTTCACGGTCTGCGCCGCTACCATCATGGGCAGCGCGAGCAGCATCAAAAACAGAATTTTCGTTTTCATATACTTCAATATCTCATTTTCACAATTTATGAACTTCGTTCATGAATTTCGGCTGCTCTCAGCACAGCTCAAGCAAGCTTGGCTCTGCCTTCGTTTGCACGAAATTTCTCTTGAGCGCAAAGATAAGCATTTTTTCTGAAACGGGATGCAGCAGTTACATAATAATTACAAATCCGTTGAGCAATCGATTGCAAACAGTCTGATGAAAGGTTTATGGATAATTCTCACGCGCGTGCGCGCGAAATTCCCGAATTAAGGGTGCACGGGTGCCACATCGCCTTTGTATAAAGGCCGTGCAACCTCTTCGAAAGGGTGTCACGGGTGCCACAAGGGTGTTACACATTGGAAGTTGGAATTTGGAGTTACGAATTACGAAGTGTCGCTCTTGCGGATAAGCACTAAGGGACGAAAATCTTACAAAAATAGTCTGCAGAAAGATTTGTGTCAGATTTTTGATGATTTTTGTCTAAATGACATTTGAGGTTATAATAACCTTTGTGACTTTGCGTCTTTCTTGAGACCCTTCGGGAACAAACGAACTAGTTCGAGCGGTGTTTGATTGAAATAAATTCTCTAGAGAATTTCCTGCATAACATCATCGGAAGCCCTTCATTCTATCATCGGAAGCGAGAAATTCTCTAGAGAATTTAGCAGAAGCGTGGCACCCTTGTGGCACCCGTGACACCCTTCTGAGGAGGGTGCACGGCCTTTATACAAAGGCGATGTGGCACCCGTGCACCCTTAAATCGAAAAAACCTATATATAAATGTGAAGGCTCGGAAGCCTCCACATAATCACAAGGAATGAATCTTGCATACAATTAAATCTTACGCTTGAAAGTCCCTTTTAGATATGAACGAATAATACCCTCTGATGATTCTGTCATTAATGCTGCATCCATTATCAGATAAACATGTTCATAATCGTAAGGGTGAATAATTTCAATATTATATTTTGTTACAAGATAAATATTCCCTTTACGATCTGCCCATGGAGCACCAGAGGATATTACAGTCATCTTATCAGATGCTTCGTCATATTCAACCTCAAATTTATAATCTTCTTCTGATTGCCTTGCAGGTGAGCAAGGAGCAAAGTAACTTTTCCCATCATACGATAACCTTGGATTGCCCCCACTTGAACAAAAAAAAGTTTCTTCACTATTAGAAACATTTTGCCATGTTCCAAACATGATAAATTCCAGGTCATCATTGATTTTTGTTTTATGAAAATCTCTCTCCCTTTTTGCTGTGTATGAAATGGGTTGATTATCGCCTACTGTCAATCCCATCCACGTTTCTGATTCAATAAGGCTTATCATACACTGGAAATTATTTGATATAGATAAGAGGGTTGTATTGCCATTATAAATCCAATCACAAAATTTCCAACCATATTCACCACCACCATATTCACTATAAGATCCGTTATTGGACGATTTCCGCACCCAGCATTTTTTATCTTGAAACATAAACATCTCGTAGTTAGGGTATTTTGTTCCTATAGCAGTCCAAAAACCGATAAAGGGCTTCAGTTCTTCTGCAACAGGTAATGGTTTGGAATCACTTGTAGACTGCTCTGTTCCCGGATCAATTTCATCATCACCTGATGAAGGACAGGCTGTGAAAAGAAACATACTCATAATGAGTAATACATTGGTAAAAATTGAATATTTTTTCATTGTGATAAAAAAAGGCGGAACTATTCGATGCTTATCCGAAGTATGGTTACCGCCAAGTGACCTGTCGCAAACAAGCATGAATAGTCCACGCCCATTGAGCGTGAACTTTCATCAACTTGTTCCTCGCGACGAATGTTTGGCGGTATTCTACTTCAAAGAACAAGAGCAAAAGCTCAAATATCTATGTAATAAGTCCGAACAGAAACGCTATTCTGTAAGTTAATAAAATGTGTTATTAAAATCTTTGTGGCCTCGTGAGGCTGAGCCTCATCTGCTGGCCGATAGCGTTTGATCTGTTTTCTACTTCATTGGCATTTCGGTTTAAATGGTTAAACAATATATCTTTTCTATTTGATATTCTCGACGCAAAAACAGGGCCTCCCTTGAATAATCCGAGACTTTAAGATTCAGCATTTACGACCTTCTCAATGTCGTCAATAAACTGCTTGGCTGGCTCACAAGTGTTGCACGTTCTTCGTTAGTCAAACTCATATCAATACGATTTTGTCTCGTTCCACATTCTTTCGATAGGGAAGGAACGTCCAGTCATTCCATTGTTTCTTTGTATAGATGTGTGGACTGATTTCTTCGTTGATTTCCCAGCCAAGTTCACGGAAAGGATAAATGGCATCGTAATCGTCGGCTTCAAGTTTTGGCTTATCAAGCAGAATCAGTAGATCCCAGTCGGAATCACTATGGTAATCCCCACGGGCACGTGAACCATAAAGCAACAATGTGCTGTTCTCTGGCAACGTATCTCGCCCTAATTGCTGAATATTCCTAATCACGCCTGCTCTTTCCATCCTTCTAACTGTTATTTGTTTGCAAAAATAGGGAAAAAGAACGAAACTTCCAAATCATCGGAACATTTTTTGCCGCTAGCTGTTTGAATCTATGAGGCTTATTCTCTTAAACAGCCCATGAGGACCATGAAGATGCTATTGGGTCGCTGATAGGCAATGGACCGATGGATACTAGAACCATCAAGAAAAAAGGAAGGAAAGTCGTTCATCACCCAACTGTCATCTCTTCCAATGCGCCCGTTTCCGAGTCAATGATAAAACCCCGGACCACGATATCCTTCGGAACGAGCGGATGCGTCTTGATAGTCTCAACAGTCTTGCGTACCGATTCGGGCGTATCTTTGAATCCCTCCAGCCAATGATGCAGGTTAATGCCGCATTTCTGGATTGTGCTAAGTGTTTCATCGGTCACGCCGCGGGCTATCATTTCATGATGGAAATGATCGAAGCTCATGTGGCAGGCTCCGCAATGAGAGTGTGCCACCACCATGATTTCCTGAACGCCCAACTCATAGATGGCTACAATCAGGCTTCGCATGGCTGAATCGAAGGCCGAAATCACCAGTCCACCAGCGTTCTTGATGATCTTGGCATCACCGTTCTTTAGGCCCAGGGCAGCCGGGAGCAGTTCCGTCAATCGGGTATCCATACACGAGAGTACAGCCAGTTTCTTGTCCGGGTACTTATCCGTCAGATATTTCTCGTAGCCTTTTGATTCTACGAAACTCTTGTTATAGTCAATAATTTGGTCTATCATCACAAAAATATAATATTATTATTTGCGACCACTCTGCTGAATGAGTTCGCGGAGATTGCCGTTGAAGTCATCGGCGGCTATCAAGTCTTCGAGATCAATGTGCATGCGATAACGCCAGTAATGACGGGGATTGGCAGGAATGTTCACGCGCTCGGCATTGGCATCGGGCAGACGGAGACGCTCATCGATGGCCAACCAGTCTTGCAGGGCAATGACGCAGAGCATGGACGGGCAGGTGAGATGGCGGGAAATGATGTCGCGAGCTAACCATCCGGGCAGTGGATGAGGAGCGTTGCCGCTACGGTAGAGCATGGTGGCGTAGTATTCCTGCGTGCGCTCGGGGTCTTCGTCCCACCACATACGGAGCGTCGGCGTGTCATGAGAGGATATCGTGCAGACGCTGCGATAGGGATTGCGCGAAAGATGGCCGAAACGAACGCTTGGGTCTTTGGGCATCGACTGGAGTTCGAGCGAGAGGATGCGGAGTTCGTCCATCACCCACTGTACACAGTCGGGCACCATGCCGAGGTCTTCGGCGCAGACAAGCATGCGCGTGGCCTGCACCAGCTTGGGCAGTTTCTTCATGGCCTCACGATACCAGAACTGGTTGTTGCGACGGTAGAAATAGTCGTTGTAAAGACGGTTGAACACAAACTTGTCGCTATCGTAGAGACTTTCGTAGATGAAGTCGTGCTGCACGGAGATGCGCGGATGGAACTTATTGGGGTTCTTATGATCGCGCAGGAAGAGCACGTCGCTAATGAGGGAGTACAAGCCGTCGCGCAACCAAAGTTCCTTTTCATCGGTAACTCCGGCGAAAGCAGCCTCCACCTTGCGTTGCGTATTGTATTCTTCCTTCATGCGATAGCGGCCATCGTGGGTGGGCTCCAGATATTTTTCCTTCACTTCCCCGGCACGTTCCTTAAAGACACGGTCGAGCGTCCAGTCCATGATAAACGGCTCCAGGAAGAGCTCGTCCTGGAATTTAAGCCCGTAAGCCTCAATTTCCTCGCGCGACATCGGCAGTGCCGGCGAGAACTGTCCGAGGAGTCCATGGACGGCATCGACGGGAATCTCCCAGATGCGGAAGAAGCCCAGCACATGGTCGATGCGATAGGCATCGAAATATTTGGCCATGTTCTGGAAACGGCGCACCCACCACTGACAGTCATCCTTGAGCATCTCGTCCCAATTGTAGGTGGGGAAGCCCCAGTTCTGACCGTTCACGGAGAAATCATCTGGCGGCGCACCGGCCTGCCCGTTGAGGTTGAAATAGCGTGGTTCCATATAGACATCGCTGCCCGTGCGGTTCACACCGATGGGGATATCGCCTTTCAGGATAACTCCTTTCTGACGTGCGTAGGCATGCACCTCGCTCATCTGAGTGGAGAGGATGAACTGTACATAGTAGTAGAACTGTGGTTTCAGGTAGAAGGTTTCAAGTTGCAAGTTGCGGCTTTTCTCGCGCTTTACGCAGTATTCCGCATAGGATACGAGCCAATATTTCTCCTCTTCGAAGAACTTCTTGTACTTGGCGCTGCGCAAGACTTTGGTCCCCTCCTGTTGGAACAGTAACCCTAGATATTCGGTCTTGGCATTGTTCACCCGCTCGTAGTCAATCTGCGGAAGAGCGTTCAGTTCTTGCCGGAGGGTCTCAAACTCAGCAGCTTTCTGGGCATCTTTCAGCGCGGGTAAGGCTGTCAGGTCAGCATACTGCGGATGGAGGGCGAAGATGCTGATGCAGGAATAAGGATAACTGTCGGTCCAGGTATGGGTGTTGGTGGTGTCATTGATAGGCAGAATCTGCAACAGACGCTGACCGGTGCCTGACACCCAATCTACCATTTTCTTCAAATCGCCGAAGTCGCCGACACCGAAACTCGTCTTGCTACGCAGGGAGAACACGGGCACCAGCGTGCCGGCAATCTTCTGACTATAGATGGGGAACAGGGCCTCGGGCAGTTCATAGACCACCACATCGCCGGGTTCGAGCGGGGGCAATTCCACGCGACGGTTCTCACCGCCTTCCCAAATGGGCGTCACATCCTGTTCGGCATCGAGCACTACGAACTTGAATTCCAGCACGTTCGACTGCAACTTCATGGCATCGACATTGACCATCCATTCATTATAATTATGCTCCGACATGGGGAGGGCCTTCAGAATCTCCCAACCTCCGAGAGCCTTATCGGCTCCGATGAGTGCCAGACGCTCACCTTGACGCAACTGCGGGGCGCGCACTTTCAGTCGGACGGTCGTGGTGAACGGTTTCAAGGGACTCTTTACTACCGTATGCTTGGCCACGCAATCCGTGAAGGCCGAACTATAGAGATAGCTGTCTTCGGGGATGTCTATCCAGTGGTCGTAGATGGTGTAGTTGATACCTTTCTCACTGACCATCTCCAGGCGGTGGGCATCCACGAGCCATTCGTGGCGCTTGGGCTGTCCGTCGAAATCGACACTGTAATAGTAGTCAATGACTTCTCCCACACTGAAGCGACCATTCAGTTCGTAGAACCAATGGTAATCATCGAGCGAACTCATGCGGTAGGCTGTAGTTTTCGAACTGTTCTCTTTGATGTTGAGTACCAGCTGTTCACCGAACGAAGTCTGGTATTCTATGTTAAATCTCAATTTCATAGACTGTTTGTTAGTATTCTTGGGTGCTAAATTACAAAGAAAAACGCAAGCCTTGTTCGCAAAATGTAAACTTTATGCCCTAATTGTCGTGCAAACGTTTGCACGACAATTAGGGCATTTGTCAAAATGTTATCAAACGATGGCTTTATTTTGTCTTGATGAAATGTACGCAGACCGAACCTATGATGAGCAGCACGCCGGCTACGATCATCATATTCTCCTGGTAGCTGCCCACCACGTGGAGGATGGTGCCTCCGCATAAGGCGGCTACAATCTGTGGCAGGCAAATGGTACCATTGAACAGGCCGAGATAGGCTCCCATGTGGCCATAGCCCTGCAGGGCATTGGTGACAAAGGTGAACGGCATGGCCAGCATGGCGGCCCATGCACAACCGATGAGCAGGAAGGGAACAATCTGCAGATACTTGTCAGGGCAGAAGGGGATGAGCGCGAAGCCGATACCGCCTAAGAGAAGACTGACCGCATAGGCCAGCTTAGTGTTCTTAAAGCGCGGCAGCACAGTAGCCCAAGCCACGGAACCCATGGCCTGAATGGCATAGAGTACGCCCGTCCAGTTGCCGGCTACCTGGTAAGCCTCGGTGGAGGGATCGGTAGTGCCCCAGACTGTGGCAGAAACGGCATCCACCACATAAGTCCACATGTAGAGAAAGGCAGACCAGCAGAAGAACTGGACCAGTCCTACATGCCAGAAAGTGGCAGGTGCATTCTTCAGGAGGTTAATCCAGTTGCCGGATCCTTCCGAATAATCGGATTCCTCTGATTTCGCTGAGATGCCATTATACATGGCATAATCCTGTGGGTTCCACTCCTTCACCTTCGACACCGTGTAGATAACACAAAGGATCAAAATGGCGGCTCCTACATAGAACGACCAAATCACAGAATCGGGCACAACACCCTCGGGAGCTACGTTCTTCAAACCAATCCACGTGAAGAAGAACGGGAACAGGAAACCTACTACGGAACCGGCATTGCAGAGGAACGACTGGATACTGTAGGCCTTGGCCTTCTGCTTCTCGTTCACCATGTCGCCCACCAGCATCTTGAACGGCTGCATGGCCATATTGATGGAGGTATCAAGCAACATCAGGGCAAAGAGGCCGAAGATCAGGGCTGCACTCACTCCCATTCCAAAGGAACCGGCATTGGGCAGCAGGCACATCACAGCCACAGCCAGGGCTGCTCCTATAAACAGATAAGGTATGCGACGGCCGAAGCGCGTCCAAGTCTTGTCGCTCAAAGAGCCTACGATAGGCTGCACCAGGATACCCATCAGCGGCGGAAGAATCCAGAAGAAACTCAGCGAATGGGGATCAGCACCCAGCGTACGGAAGATTCGTGAGATGTTAGCACTCTGCAGCGCATAGGCTATCTGCACGCCAAAGAATCCGAAACTCAGATTCCACAATTTCCAAAAACTTAAATTCGGTTTTTCCATATTTCGAGTTGTTTTTAAGATTCTATTTTTTCGGTATAATGATATAACGGTATTACGTCATGATGCTATCGGGTCGTTCCCCTGACCACGAGGCGGGTACGCACCACCTTTTTCTCTATCTTATCCATGGGCGTGATGCCTTCCACCTGATTCACCAGGATATCCACAGCCTCCTCGCCAACCATATAGCCGCGCTGTTCTACCGTGGTCAGCATCGGCTCACAGGCAATGGCACGCTCACCATTAGTGAATCCGCAAATACTGATATCCTCAGGCACCCGGAATCCCAAGCGCTTCACCGTATAGAGAATGCCTACAGCCGTGTCGTCATTCACGGCAAAGAATGCATCGGGTAAATCATCACGTTCCATCACGGCAGGCGTAAGTGCCTCAGCATCAGCACGACAGTCGCAGATATAACGCAATGAATCGTCCACCTGCAAGCCGTGGCGCAGGATGGCGTCCCGATAGCCGTTGTAACGGTTTTTCGAAATCTCCAATTGCATGGGAGAGCCATAGAAAGCAATGCGCTTACAACCAGTTTCTATCAAATAGCTCACCGCCTTGAAGGCCCCCATATAGTCGTCAACCACCACGCGGTTGGTATTCATGCCGGTACAGATCCGGTCGTAAAAAACCAGCGGAATATGCTTGTCGAGCAACTCTTGGAAATGCCCATACTTCGTGGTGTCCTTGGCTTGCGAAACGATGACGCCACACACCCTTGAATGCATGAATGATTCACAGATACGGACTTCACGCTCATACTGCTCACCACTCTGGGCAACGACCAAACTATAGCCCCGCACGTTGGCCTGCTCCTCGATGCCCGCCAAGATGCTGGAGAAATAATAATGGTTGATTTGCGGGATAATAACCCCTATCAAGGTGCTGGGCCGCGTCTTGCTCTGGCGGAGCGACTCGGCAATCGCATTAGGATAAAAATTATGTTCGCGCGCGAAAGCCTTGATACGCTCACGCTGCTCCTGCGAGATACGCGGAGAATCCTTCAGCGCTCTCGATACCGTTGCCACGCTCACGCCCAGTTCGCGGGCAATATCCTTCATTGTGTAAGTAGATTTCTCTGTCATGACAAGGAGGTTAGTAATCTGTTTGCAAAATTAAATAAATCTTTCATTCATTGTATCGCGTACAAATTTAATAATATAGTTTTGGATGCGCAAACGTTTGCACATCCAAAACGCTTGATTTAACTCAATTAGGAGAACAACTTTACATTTTTAAAACTAATTTTGCAACAGAAAACAGTAACTGAAAACAATATAACGCTAACTTAAAAGAATTAACAATGATGAAGCAGGTAAAATCTAAATTGCCTCTGAGATTGTGGGCTGTCCTATGTGGGCTCATGATCTCTGTCAGCGCCTTGGCACAGCAAATCACTGTCAACGGCCATGTTAAGGATGCTACCGGCGAAGCAGTCATCGGAGCCACCGTGCAAGTCGTAGGACAAACGGGCGGAGCCATTACCGACTTCGACGGAAACTTCTCAATCAAAGCCAACCAAGGCGACCAGATCAAAATCACCTTCGTGGGCTATCAGGATGCTATCGTGGCTGCCGCTCCCAATGTGGAAGTGACGATGCAGGACGATGCCCAGACGCTGAATGACGTGGTGGTCATCGGTTACGGACGCGCCAAGAAGAACGACCTGACGGGTTCCGTGACAGCCATCAAACCCGACGAGATGAGCCACGGTTTGCAGACCAGTGCTGACGACATGCTTGCCGGTAAGGTGGCAGGTCTTAACATCATCAGTGAGGGTGGTGCTCCTGGCGCAGGTTCAAAAATCCGTATCCGCGGCGGTTCGTCACTTTCAGCATCCAACGACCCATTGTATGTGGTTGACGGACTGCAACTTGACCCTGCCGGTATCTCTGGTATGAACCCATTGGCATCTATCAACCCGAACGATATCGAGTCGTTCACCGTATTGAAGGATGCATCGGCTACAGCCATCTACGGTTCTCGTGCCTCAAACGGTGTGATTATCATCACCACCAAGAAAGGAAGAGCCGGACAGAAGGCCAAGGTGTCGTACAATGGAAACGTCTCTGTCTCTGTCAAGAAAAAGACCCTCGATGTGTTCGACGGCCCTGGTTTCCAGAAATTCGTTGCCGAAACCTTCGGTGAGGACAGCCCCGAATATGCTTTGCTGGGTTACTATGAGAACGGAGAACAGAAGTTTGCCAACACCAACTGGCAAGATGAAATCTATCGTCCAGCCATCTCTACAGACCACAACATCACGGTCACAGGCGGTACGGCTCACATGCCTTATCGCGTGTCAGGCGGCTTTACCAGTCAAGACGGTATTGTAAAGTCAACCTATTTCCGCCGCTACACCGGCAGTTTCAACCTTGCACCCGTTTTGTTGAAAGACCACCTGCGTCTTAATATTTCCGGTAAGGTGATGCACGGTCAAAGACGTTGGGACAACGGAGCCATTGGTGCAGCAGCCTACATGGACCCCACCAAGCCCATCCGTCTGAACCAAGACAAATTCAACAAGTATTTCGGTGGTTATTTCCAGTGGGCAAAGGCAGCTGGATTCCCCAACGACAATACGTGGGAATATGCTTTCGACAGCAATGCTACAGCTAACCCTGTCGCACTCGCTGAAAACAATGGCACCAAGTCGAAAGCCACCACGCTGCAAGGTGACATTTCTGTCGATTACTCCATCCACGGCTTGGAAGACTTGCATGTATTGGCTAACCTGGCAGGCAACCTCACAAATGCAAAGGAGGAAACCAGCAACAGTCCTTACACTACTTCCAGCTATTACTATGGTTGGGACGGCTGGAAGAAGAACAAGAACTACAACTATATCTTCAACATCTTCTTGCAGTACACCAAGGAGCTGAAGGAAAACGTTCACAACCTGGACGTGCAGGTAGGTTATGAATGGCAGCGCTACCATGCATGGAGCGACAACTGGGGCTATGGAATTATTCCGCAGACAGCATCTGTAGGTGCCGGCACCCGCTATAACGAACCTACCGGTATCACAGAATGGAAGACGGAGAACCGCCTGCGCTCTTGGATTGGCCGTTTGAACTATACACTCTTGAACCGCTATCTCTTCACGTTCACCATGCGTGCCGACGGTTCGTCGCGCTTCGCAAAGGGCCACGAATGGGGTTACTTCCCGGCAGCAGCCTTCGCATGGCGCGTGAAAGAGGAAGCCTTCCTGAAGGATGTCGATGCAGTGAGTGACTTGAAGTTCCGTCTGACATACGGTAAGACTGGTCAGCAAAACCTTCCAGATAAAGTTGGAGGGCAGGAGGTTGGTAATTTCTACTATATTCCAGCATTCACCGCTAACTACGATCACGCTTACTATCCACTCTTCGGCAACGGACAGACAGTTCGCCCTGGTGTCTATAATACAGACCTGACTTGGGAGAAGACAACCACCTACGATGCTGGCTTCGACCTTTCGCTTTGGAACGAACGTCTGTCGCTGAGTGCTGACTGGTATTATCGCAAAACCACCGACCTGATCAACAACATCTATGTTCCTGCAGGAGCTAATTTCGGTGCGCAGACAGTGGGTAACATTGGTGAACTCCACAACACGGGTGTTGAATTCATGGCTACCGTACGTCCCATCACTTCAAAAGACCTGAACTGGGAAGTAACCTACAACTTCACCTATAACAAGAATAAGATTGACGACTTGGCTTCCGACCTCATCGAGCATGGCGGAATCGGTCTTTCGAAGAACGGTCAGGCTTATCAGACAGGTCACTCATCAAGTGCTTTCTACGTTTATCGTCAGGTTTACGACCAGAATGGAAACATTGTTCCTCATACTTTCGTTGACCGCAACGGTAACGGCACGCTCGACAGTGACGACCGCTACTTCTTCTATCATGCCGATCCCGATGTCACAATGGGTTTGGGTTCGAAAGTCACCTATAAGAACTGGGACTTCAGCTTCAATTCACGCGCCAACTTCGGCAACCACGTATTCAATGCCAACATCAACGGAACATACATCAGCGGACAGGGTTTGGGCTCAACGCTGAACTTCATGCACAACATTCCTACACTGGCACTGAAGTATGGTTTGAAAGACGCTTCCGAGGCACAGCCCGCATCAGACTGCTGGATTCAGAATGCTTCCTTCTTCAAGCTCGACAACATCACTGTGGGGTATTCGTTCCAGAAACTCTTCGGTGCTAACATCACTGGCCGAGTCTATGCTACAGCACAGAATATTTTCACCATCACCAACTACGAAGGTCTTGATCCGGAAATACAAAGCGGCATAGAAAGCAGCATCTATCCTCGTCCGTTCACCACCATTCTTGGTGTGAATCTGAACTTCTAATTCTACCTTGTATCAAAATAATAAAAGGAAAAATCATGACTATTAAAGGTATTAAAAATATAATGGCTGCGGCTTTCTTGGGTGTAGCATCATTGTGCTTCACGGCATGTTCCGACGATGCCCCGATTATCGGTGGTTCTCTGCATCCTGATAACCCCAACCCGCAGCAAAGCACAGAAGCCGATTATGACGGTATTCTGAATAAGATCTACGGTAATCTGGCCCTGACAGGTCTTACCGGTCCTCACGGAAGCAGTGACCTTCCCAGCGACATCGATGAAGGTATGTCGGTGTTCATGCGTGTCGTATGGTATGCCAACGAACTGCCTTCCGACGAAGCGCTTTGCGCTTGGCTCACCGATGCTGGCGTTCCTGAATTCAACCGCGGTACCTGGGGAGACAACCATGCACTGCTCCGCGGTCTGTATTATCGCTGCATGTTCGGTATTACACTTTCTAACTTCTTCCTCGATAATGCACCGGAATCCATTGATGAATACAGCCAGAAAGTGGCCGAAGTCAGATTTATGCGTGCACTTTACTACTATTATCTGATGGATATGTTCGGCAATCCTCCGTTTATCACGCATGTATCTGCCGAAGCTCCGGTGCAGGCTACACGCCAGGAAGTGTTTGACTTCGTGGAGAGCGAGTTGAAAGACATTATTGGTGAGGGCGAAGGTACCAACCGGCTTGCTTCTGCCAAAGGTGTGAAGTATGGCCGTGCCGACGTGGTGGCTGGCTATATGCTACTGATGCGCATGTATCTGAATGCTGAGGTTTACACGGGTAAAGCCCGTTGGGAGGATGCCCGCAACTATGCTGAGAAAGCTATCAACTCAGGTTATTCGTTGAGCACTGCAAGCAAAAACGGATATACAGGCTATCAGCTGCTGTTCATGGGTGACAACGACTCCAATGGCGCACAAAGCGAAATCGTATTCCCTGTACTATTTGACGGAGAACAGACCCAAAGCTGGGGCGGTGTTTTCTTGGTTGCAGGTGCTGTGAATTCTGCTGATATAGCAGCCTATCCTACTGGTATGACCAGTAACTGGGGTGGTATCCGCGCCAAGAAATACTTCGTACAGAAGTGGTTCCCCAAGGGCGATGCGCCCAGCGGTACTCCTGCCGACTTGAAAGAGGCTGCCGGTGATGACCGTTGTCTGTTAATGACCCAAGGCCACGAACTCGAAATCCAGAATGAAGACAAGTTCGAAGAAGGCTACGGCTATGTGAAGTTCCTTAACACACACGCCGATGGTACAGAGACTCACAATGCCGAGCACACCGACTACGACTTCCCGCTCTTCCGTTTGGCTGAAGCCTACCTCACCTATGCAGAAGCTGATGCCCGTCTGAATGGAGGGCAGGTGAGTGACAAGGGACTCGGTTATATCAAGGATTTGCGTAACCGCGCACATGCCAACAGCAATATCAGCGTATTCTCACTCTCTGATATCGAAGACGAGTGGAGCCGTGAGTTCGGCTTCGAAGGCCGCCGTCGTATCGATATGATTCGTTTTGGCAACTTTACGGGTGTACGCCGTATCTGGATTGGCGGAACAGCTGCCGGTGGTACGATGTCAGACTACCGTTCTATCTTCCCATTGCCATCGAGCGATCTGGTTGCCAACAAGAACTTAAAGCAGAATCCAAATTATTAAGAATCTACAGAGCGAATGCCGGCGGCGCTCAAAGCCGCCAGGCATCTTCTAAAAGAAAGCAAGAAGCAATTTTAAACTCAATTGAAAATGAAAAGAATAAATATATTTGCATTTATGCTCTTGGCATTAGTAGCATTCTCTGCCTGCTCGACCGATCGCGATGACAACCCTGTCCTGCAGATTCCTACCGACGGCAGTTTCATGCTCTATGCTCCAGGCATTACGGCCAATACCATTGATTTGGACAATAGTCAGAGCCTTACTTTCAAGGTTGACCAACCCAACTATGGTTACACGGCTCATATCACCTACATGATGGAATTCGCTGCATCTGAGAATGGAAGCAACTGGTCTTCCTGGCAATCGACAGATACCAGCAATGAAAATCCCTTGAGCATCACCGTTCCCACCAGTGAGGTTGCCGGTGCCATAACCAATGGCCTAGTAGAACTTGGACGCGAAGAGTCCCAGTTCCCACTGGCAGCGAAAGTGAAAGCCCGCGTACGCGCCTTCCTTAATGGTATGGAAGAAACCACACCGGTCTATTCACAGGAAGTACAGTTCAATGCCACCACTTCTTACGTGCTGCCTCCTGTTCCTGCGTTGTTGTTCTATATGGTTGGCGCTCTGCCTGGTTGGTCTGCTGAGGGTGCACTAACTGCTCTCCTATATCCAGAAGGTGGTGATGTATATACCTACACTTCTAAGTTCGTTGACGGAGATAATCCAGCCAACCTGAAGATTTGGGCACAAGAAGATCTGGGAATTTGGGCAAATGCATATTGTGTTGAAAAAGACAAGGATGGTACACAGGATGAAACCGGAGCCATTATCCAGGCAGATGCCGGTGCCATTAAAGCTCCGACGGCTGAATACTACACCTTCACGTTCGACAAGCACCACATGAGTTACTCGTGGACAAAACTTGAAGAACAGAATCCTGTTGAATATGAGGCTATGTTCGTCGTTGGTGGTTTCAACGGTTGGCCTGGTGACGGCGGCGTAGCGATGACTCAGGTAACTCCTCACAACTGGTATGTTGAGACCACTATCGGTGAAGACACCCAATTGAAGTTCCGTGCTAACTATAGTTGGGACGTAAACTGGGGCTATGGCTCTGAAGACGGAGAATGGACTGTAACTGCCGACGACTTCGGTAAAGTTGGAGTTGGTGGAGCAAAGAACATTGCCGTAAACAAGGGTACTTATCGTTTCTATATCAACGATATCACTGGCAAAATGCTGATCACACCAGTAGAATAATTAGATTCATTAACGCGATAAAAGAACAGAACAATGAAAAAGTTATCATTATATTTGATGCTCGCATTTGCGGGTTTGTTCATGACCGCTTGCGGTCCTGAAGATAACGAATTCGCAGGTCTGAAGACAGCAGAGGCCGAGGATGCCGTGGTTGTGCCTGGATTCACTGCCGGTCAGATTGCTCTTATCGATCTCAACGCCGTTGAAGTGAGCGACGAACTGGATGTGCAGGCATTTACCGTTCCAGCCACAGCTCTTCCTCAAGGAGTAGAGCTTGCAAAGGCCGAGGTTGTATTTGAAGATGGCACTGTGCTTCCAGCCACTGTCGATGGTAAGGTATCGGGTAATGCCCTCTCACAATACGTCGCTTCTCTCTATGGCCTGCGCCCCGAGTCTCGTTCGGTGGTTGGTAATGTCTATCTCTATGCCATTCAGAACGGCGCAGCCGTTAAAATCGATGCAGGTAAGGTTACTTTCAATGTAGTACCTAAGGCTCCCGTGATTGCTGCTGCATACTATCTCACGGGTACTATGAACGGATGGGACAACAACAATACCGACTTCATGCTCTCCAACGGAGGTGACGATCCTTATGCCAACCCCACCTTCACTTGCACGCTCAAGATGGAAGATCTGGGTAATCCCACTTCAATCGAGTTCAAGGCAACTCCCGACAATGGTTTGGGTGGTGACTGGAGTGGCTGTCTGGCTGCAGGCGATGAAGAAGGCAAGTTCAACTACAACAATGTTGGCGGCAACTTCAAGATTGAAGGTATCAAAGCCAACACGAAGTATATTCGTCTGATTTTCAACATGCTCGACCAGACTTGGGCTTACGAGGAAATTGCCTTTGCCCCATACATCTATGAGGCTGGTTGCAACAACAATTGGGGTGGTGACTACCAGCAGCCTCTCTACTGTGCTGACGGTGAAGGAACGTATACTGGTTTCTTCTATGCACAGGAAGACAGTTGGACTGGAGGCAAGGGTGCCTTTAAGTTCCGCGGTGCTGCCGACAATTGGGACAATGGCAACTATGGTACGGGCTCACTCAATGCCGACGGTTTGACCGGTACGCTGATAGACGACGGTGGCTCTGGCAATGTCATGCCCGAACCTGGGTTCTATCGTGCCGACGTCAATCTTGCCAGCATGACCTTCAAACTGACTCCTATCCACAGTGTCTTCGTGGTAGGCAGCGCTGTCAACAACGACTGGGACAAGGGTGTTGAGATGACCTTCAATAAGGCCGAACGTTGTTGGGAGTGCGATGCCACCTTCACCGAAGCCGGTGTCATCAAGTTCAAGGGTAATGGCACTTGGGACAACGAGGACGGCAACTGGGGCGGATCTTTAGACAATATTATCAACGGCTCTAACGACAATATTCCTGTCAGCCTCTCGGGTAAGGTACACATCAAGTTCTTCCCGCTTTGCGACACCAAGTCGTATGCAGTCATTACTCCTGCGAATTAACCTTTTAATACTATATCACTCAGGCGGACATCCTTAGGATGCCCGCCTGTTTTTATGCAACGGATGCAATCGTTTGCACACACCAAGTGACGAAAAGTAAGCAGGTTAGGAAACACTGAATGCAAATATTTAATATATTTGCAAAGAAAATCCCATAAACTTTTACAGCAATGAAGAAAATACTGATACTCCTACTTGCTTTGCTCCTTAGCTTGAGCACTTCACAGGAAACAATGGCCGCCGAAGGATGGCCTGCCAACTATGGTGGCGTTATGCTTCAAGGATTCTATTGGGATTCCTTCACCGACACTCATTGGAGCACGCTTGAGGCACAAGCCAACGAACTTTCTTCAGCCTTCTCGCTCATCTGGGTTCCGCAGAGTGCAAAAGCAGCCAGCAATCCTTCCATGGGTTACAACCCACTCTACTTCTACAACCAGAATTCCTCTTTCGGCAATGAAGCAGAGCTAAAATCGATGATAAACACTTTCAAGGATAAGGGCTTGCTGACAATTGCAGACATTGTGGTAAACCACCGCGGAAATGTCTCCAATTGGGTGGATTTCCCTACAGAGACCAACCCTTATGACGGTAAGACCTATCAGATGAATTCTACAGACATCGTTGCTAATGATGATGGCGGTGCTACTAAGAACTGGGCCAAGGATAATGGCTACCAATTGAGCAGCAATAATGATACAGGCGAAGATTTTCCCGGATTGCGCGATCTCGACCACAAAAGTGAGAACGTGCGCAACAACGTAAAAGCATACCTAATATACCTACTTAACTATCTAGGTTATACCGGATTCCGTTACGATGTCGCTAAAGGTTTCTCCGCCTCCTATTTTGGTGAATATAATCAGGCTGCAGCACCGCAGTTTTCTGTAGGTGAATACTGGGACGGCAATGCCTCTGCCGTGAAGACATGGATCAACGGCACCAAAGTAGACAACACCATTCAGAGTGCAGCCTTTGACTTCCCCTTCCGGTATACTGTTCGCGATGCCATCAATAATAACGACTGGACAAAACTTGGTGGAACCAGTGTTATGTCTGACACTAATTACCGTCGCTATTCCGTTACCTTTGTAGAGAATCACGACACCGAGCGACGTGCCAATGCTGCACAAGACCCTATCACACGTGATACTCTCGCTGCCAATGCCTTCCTCCTCGGTATGCCAGGCACACCTTGTGTTTTCTTGAAGCATTGGCAGGCCTACAAACCTGAAATTGCTGCAATGATAGCCGCTCGGAAAGCTGCTGGCATCACAAATACTAGCACCTATTCAAACATGGCAAGAAGCAAAGGCTATTATGCCAACCTTGTCAACAGTAAACTCCTCGTAGCCGTTGGTAACAACGTCCAAGATTATAAGCCTAACGACAACTACATCGAGATTCTTTCTGGCTATCACTACCGCTATTTCTTGCACAAGAACGCCGAAATAGCTTGGGTGGACAAAGCCTCTGGAGAGTATAATCTTCCTCTTAGCGTAAAACTCTCTGCTATCTCAGCTGATGCTAATGCTCAGCTCGTCTATACCCTAGATGGCAGCGAACCTACTGCTTATAGCACGAAAGTGGCCTCTGGTACCTCCATCGACATTACCGGCGCCTGCACACTTAAGGTTGGTCTCCTTATTGGCAGCACTGTTTCTAGCATTATAACGCGCGAATACACAATTAATACTTTCCAACCTTACGACATCACCATTTATGTCAACACTGATAAGGTAGGATGGAGCAACGTCAACTTCTGGACATGGGGAGGCGACGGCACTCATGCTCCAACCAATTCCAATTGGCCTGGCGACAAAGTGTCCAGTACCACCACAATCAATGGTAAGCAGTGGTATGCAAAGACCTACACCATCAACAGTGCTAGTGATTGCGTCAACTTCGTCTTCAGTACGGGTACTGGCAGTCCCCAGACTATTGATATCAACGACATCAACGAGACAACATACTTTGAGATATCTACTGATACAGAAGGTGGTAAGAACAAAGTTAACGATGTCACTTCCACAACGGGCATTGAACAAATAATGGAATCTCAAAATCCACTACCCGACAACCGTTACTACAACCTGAACGGCCAGCAGGTGGTGCCCAACCGCCCAGGCATCTATATCCATAATGGCAAACGATACATCAAGAGATGAAAAATATTAGTTTTCTCATTATATTCGCAGGAATGTGGCTCACGGGCTGCATTCCTGTTTCTGCTCAGAAGAAACTGCTCGGCGGCGACATCTCGCTGCTGCCTTCGTATATAGAAAAAGGTACGGAGTTCCGCACCGAGTCGGGACGGCGCATCAAGCGTCCGCTCCGTTTCTTCCGCCAGCAGGGGTGGAACGCCATGCGCGTGCGGCTTTTCGTGGATCCCGAAAAAGCGCCGCAAGCCCACAAGGGCGAAGGCGTGTGCCAAGACCTCGACTACGTAATTGCACTATCGAAGGACATCAAGCAGGCCGGACATCAACTGATGCTCGACTTCCACTACAGCGACACCTGGGCCGATCCTGGAAAACAATTCATACCTAATGACTGGCTGCAAACAGACAGCTTGGCACTGCCCGATACGCTCTACCAATACACCCGCCGCTGCCTGCAGGCAATGGTGAAGGCTGGATGCGCTCCCGAACTCATTCAGGTGGGCAACGAAATCACCTTCGGAATGCTATGGCCGAAAGCCAAGGTAGATCCGCTGAAGCCCGAGCGCTGGCCTTATCTCTGCCAGTTGCTTAAGAGCGGCGTGAAGGCCTGCCGCGAAGTTTGTCCCAAGGCGAAGATCATCATCCACACGGAGCACGCCCAGGATTCGGCTGCCACCCGTGCATACTACGAAAAACTGGCGGCATTCGGCGTTGATTACGACATCATCGGACTCTCTTACTATCCCATGTGGCACGAGCGGCTGCCCATTCTCTCCGAGACGCTTCGCATGCTGGAGCGCGAGTTTCCACAAAAGCCCGTGATGATTGTAGAGACCGCTTTCTATTACAGTCATGAGAACGACCCCTGGGCCAAGCCCTCGCAATACAGCGAATATTACCCCATCAGCATCGAGGGTCAGCGGCAGTTCACGGCAGAACTCGTCAGCGAACTGAACCGCCACCGTAACGTCACAGGACTCTTCTGGTGGTTCCCTGAGGAAAACGGCTATAAGAACACCGTCACCAAGGGATGGCTCAACCGCGGACTCTTCGACAACCGCACAGGGCGCGCCCTGCCAGCCCTGCAGGAAATGAAAAAGTTCAGGTAAAAGTTTTGCCCTTTCATTTTTTATCCATACCTTTGCACGCAAACGGACTCATTATTAAACCAAAACTACTTATGAAAATCAAAACTCTACTCACTGGTATCCTCGCTTTTGCAGCCATCAGCGGAAGTGCCCAGACAAAATATGCTGGAGGCGACCTCTCTATGCTCACGAAATACGAGGAAGCCAACGTGGCCTACTACGACGTGAACGGCACCAAGATTGAAAACGGCAAACTGCTGGAATTCCTGCGCGACGATGCCGGGTTCAACATCGTCCGCGTGCGACTGTTCGTGAATCCCACGGGAGCCACGGGTGTCTGCCAGGATCTCGACTACGTGAAGAAATTGGGAAAGCAAATCAAAGACGCCGGCATGGCCTTCATGCTGGATTTCCACTATAGCGACACCTGGGCCGACCCCAGCAACCAATACACACCGGCAGCATGGAGCAGCCTGAGCGATGCCGACCTCTACACCAAGATATACGATTACACCAAGGAATGCCTCAACGCGCTGAAAGCCTACGGCGCAACGCCCGACTTCATCCAGACCGGCAACGAAATCTCCTACGGTATGCTCTGGGGAGCCCAGGGCAGCAGCAGTCTGAAGAAATGCGACACTTCAAACTCGGCCAACTGGGACCGTTTCATCTCATTGCTCACAAACGCAGGAAAGGCCTGCCGCGAAGTGTGCCCCCAAGCCAAAATCATCATCCACACCGAGCGCACGGGCAACTGGTCAACCACAAAGGGCATCTACGACAAACTCAGTGGGCTTGACTACGACGTCATCGGACTTTCCTACTATCCTGAATGGCACAACAGCATCGCCACGCTGAAAAGCACGCTCACCAACTGCCACAATACCTATCCCTCTAAAGAAGTGATGATCGTGGAGACCGGTTATTATAACAGCGAGTACAGAGAAGATGCCACCCATAATTTCGAAAGCACCTGGCCCGCCTCGCCTGGAGGACAGAAAAAGTTCCTCACTGACTTGGTGACGGCCACGAAAGACCTGAGCTACGTGACGGGACTGCTCTACTGGTTCCCCGAGGAAAACCAGTCAGCCAATAACACCGTCTATTCGCCGTGGTACAATCACGGACTCTTCAGTACTGCCAACGGCTATGCTGTGGAGGCCCTCTATATCATTCAGGAATTCCTCGGCAAGAGTTCCAGCACGGAACATGAGGTCAAGCAAATCTATGCCTTAGGCACCGGCGAAGAACTGGGCAACTGGAATCTGAGCAACTGTAAGGCCATGACCCCATGCGCTGACGGTGCAAGTTATTATATCGACGTGAAACCCACAGGCGATATCTGGCTCTGCTTCAGTGACGGCACCGACCTCAGCTGGGACACCTATAATGCAACCTATCGTTTGTCAACAGGCGTGAAGGACGATCCCATCAGCATCGGCAACACCTATCAGCTGTCAAAAGCCGGTGATTTCGCCATGAAGCTCGCTGCCGGGGAATACCGCCTTACCGTGAACAGCAAGACTTGGCAACTGAAAGTGGAGGACCTGGCAACAGCCCATATTGGCGGAATGCAAGCCGAAACATCAGCCGACAGTCCTGTCTATGACCTTAGTGGACGCCGTGTCAACAATATGCAGAAGCCCGGCGTATATATCAAGGGAAAGCGGAAAATCATGAAATAAGCAGGCGCTAATGCCTTCTTTAGAAACCGCTAATTAATACTAAGGCAACAAAGTAAATTAGTTTGTTCTTCATCGGATGATACTTTGACCTTCATCGGATGATGTTTTGAAGGACAAACTAATTTACTTTGTATCCGCTCCTATTAACAAAAACCAACGACTTCATGCATTTTAGAAGGCGTGAAGGCATTGGTATGTAGTTCTCAGAATGCAGAGGCTTTCAGCCGGAGACCGGCATCTTCGGGCAGCGAGAACATGATGTTCATGTTCTGGACGGCCTGGCCTACGGCACCCTTTAGTAAGTTGTCGATGATGGAGGTAATAACGAGTTTGTTGCCAAACTTGTCGCAATGCACCAGACACTTGTTGGTGTTCACCACCTGCTTCAGGTCGATGGCCTTGTCGCTGTAGTGGGTGAAGGCGGCATCCTTATAGAAATCCTTATAGAAGGCCACGACGTCCTCTAAGGAACGGTCGGTCTTGATGACTTCGGTGACGAAAATTCCACGAGCGAAATCACCTCGATAAGGGATGAAGTCGATGGAACAACCCCCCACCAACTCCCCCGAGGGGGAGGGTTCTATAGGAGATGTGATATGCGGTGTTCCGGCGGGTTTCACTTCGTTGAGACTTTGGCAGATTTCGTGCAGATGCTGGTGGGTGAAGAGTTTGTAGGTGCTCATGTTATTGTTACGCCACGAGAAATGGGTGGTGGCACCGGGCTTCTGGCCGGCTCCCGTGCTTCCGGTAATACCATTCACGGCCACATCGTCGTTGATGAGTCCCATCTTGGCAGCCGGCAGCAGACCCAACTGAATGCAGGTGGCGAAACATCCGGGATTGGCCACGTTCATGGCTCCAGCGGTCTCCGCCTTATGTATCTCGGGCAGGCCATAGACAAAAGCCCCCCTCTGTCCACCCGAAGGGAGGATGATGGGTTGGGAGCGGGTTAATCTAAAATCTTGGGCCAGGTCGATAATCTTCACATGAGCAGGAATTTCGTGTTCCTTCAGGAACTGCTCACTCTTGCCATGACCGAAGCAGAAGAACAGGACATCAACCTGATCGAAGGGCATCTCTGACGTAAACCGCAAATCGGTCTCGCCGAAGAGTCCTTCGTGTACATCAGAAACCAGATTACCTGCATTACTTTCGGAATTGGCGAAGACAATCTCAGCCTGCGGATGGTTAAGCAGCAGGCGAATCAGTTCACCACCAGTGTAGCCGGCGGCGCCTAAGACCCCCACTCGGAGCCCCCCTCTGTCCCCCCAAAGGGGGGATGAAGGGTTCTGACTGTTTGTTTTCATTTTATGTTTTCTTTTATTATTCTAATTGTCTCTTCTAAGTTACAGAGCACTTCTTCATTGGTAAATCTGATGATTTTAAAACCCATCTTTTCTAACCAAACGGTTCTTTCTGCATCACTCAATTGCTGGTTAGGCAGTTGATGATATCCGCCATCAATTTCTATTATTACTCGTTTAGGTAAGCATGCAAAATCTGCAATAAACGGCCCAATAATATGCTGTCGACGGAAATGCTCTCCTAATTGGTCGCCTCGTAAGAATTGCCAGAGAACGGCTTCGGCTTGGGTTGGATTAATCCTATTTTCTTTGACAAATTGTTTAAGGAGACCATAAAGCATAGGGTCAGCAAACTGTGCTCCTAATCCATCGTCGTGTTCCTCCCCCCTTCGGGGGGATTGAGGGGGGCTACCTTTCCTCATCCGGATGGATGCCGTAGTAAACGCGGAGGGGGGTGGAGCTCACCTTGATGAAGCCCTTGGCCTCATCGCTGGTCCAGCCATGTTGCATCTCGCCGTATTCGCCAAGTTTCGACTTGGTGAGGTCGTTTTCTGAATCCACGCCTACGGTCTGGAAACCGTAAGGACGGAGTTCGAGGATGGCCGTGCCCGTCACGTTGCGCTGTGAGGAAGTGAGCATGGCTTCCATGTCAGGCATTACCGGCTCCAGATACTGGCTTTCGTGGAGGAACATGCCATACCAGTTGGCCACCTGGTCTTTCCAATACTGCTGCCACTTGGAGAGCGTTGACTTCTCCAACAGACGGTGAGCCTCGATAATCAGTTTCGGGGCGGCAGCCTCGAAAGCCACACGGCCCTTGATGCCGATGATGGTGTCGCCCACGTTGCAGTCGCGACCGATGGCGTATGATGCACCAATCTCCTCAATCTTCTGGATGGCGGCAATCTTATCGTCAAACTTCTCACCGTTGACGGCCACGATTTCTCCTTTCTCGAAAGTAATCTTCAGTTGCGAAGGCTGCTGGTTGGTGACATGCTTGAGGTAAGCCTCTTCGGGCAGTCCCTGCGTGGGGTTGAGAATCTCACCGCCGCAGATGCTGGTTCCCCAGATGCCTACGTTGTAGGAATACTTCAGTTTGGTGAAGTCAGCAAAGAATCCGTGCTCGTTCAGATAGTCCACTTCTTCTTTGCGGCTCAGCGCATGGTCGCGCGTCAGGGTGATAATCTCCACGCCGGGAGCCATCACGAGGAAAGTCATATCGAAACGGATCTGGTCGTTACCGGCACCCGTCGAGCCGTGTGCAATGGCGTCGGCACCAATCTGCTTGGCATAGCGGGCAATGGCAATAGCCTGGAAGATGCGCTCCGAACTGACGGAGATGGGGTAACAGTTGTTGCGCAGCACATTACCGAAAATCATATACTTCAGCGACTTCTCATAGTATTCTTGCGTCACGTCGAGTGTCACATATTCCTTTGCACCCAGCTTGTAGGCGTTTTCTTCGTTCTTCTTCAGTTGTTCAGCGCTGAAACCGCCAGTATTGGCACAGGCTGCATACACTTCATAACCGTCGTTCTTCAGTTTCATCACGGTGTAACTAGTGTCCAATCCGCCGGAAAAGGCTACCACTACTTTCTTCTTATCTGCCATAATACTTATTGTTTTTAATTTTTGTTCTTCAATGTATCCCCTCTCTTTTTATTCCTTGCCATCAAGTTTTTTGATTCTTTCCAATACCTCCTGGGGAATCTTGGCGGGCAGGTGTTCTTCGGGATCGAAGAGCATACCCGTACAGATGCAGTATTTACGGCCCGTACGCTTCAGGACATCCACATTGATGCAACCCTCGCAACCGCGCCAGAAAGCCTCGTCGTCGGTAAGTTCAGCAAAGGTGACAGGCTTGTAGCCCAACTGTGTATTCATCTGCATCACGGCGGCTCCGCTGGTCAGCGAGAATATCTTGGCCTTAGGCCAACGGATGCGGGCCAGAGAGAAAGTCATATCCTTGATTTTCTTCGCTACGCCCAAACCGCGATAATCGGGATGAACAATCAGACCGGAAGTGGTCACATACTGTTTGTTTCCCCACGTTTCGATATAACTGAATCCGGCAAAATTCTCGCCTTCAAGAGCGATAACAGCCTTGGCTTCCTTCATTTTGGTGGCCACGTACTCGTGGGTTCTTTTGGCAATACCCGTGCCGCGAACCTTGGCAGCTGCGGTAATCGTGTCGAGGATGGTGTCAACGTACTTCTCGTGCGATGCATCAGCCACCATGACTTTTATTTCTTCCATTTTCTTTTATCTGATATTGGGAATAACCATACTTAGTCCGTCGATAACATCCAGTTCACTGACACCTTGCTTAATGACGATGAAAATCGTGTCGTCGCCGGCAATGGTACCCAGTATCTGAGGAATATTGCTGTTGTCGATGTTATAGGCAATAGAACTAGCATAGCCTGGACGCGTCTTGATAACACCCATGTTGCCCGAGAAATTGATGCTCACGAATCCGCTCGACTGCAGCATCTCCATGGCTGAGCGGGGCGTGCTGACTCGTTTGTACATGGTCTCATTGGGCAAAACGTAAACATACTTGCCGTTCATCGAGGCAGCCTTGGCAACCTTCAACTGCTTCAGGTCGCGGCTCAGCGTGGCCTGTGTCAACTTGAATCCCTCTTTCTCGAGTGCACGGAGCACCTCCTCTTGTGAGCCCAATTCCATACTCGAAATGAGCATCTTCAGGGCCTCCATTCTGCTGTTCTTTACCTTCATCTAAGTATAATTATGCTAAATTCGGCCGCAAAATTATACATTTAATTGCATATTACCAAACTTTTATCGGTTAATTTTTGCATAAAAAGAAAAGATGGGGTGAATTTATATCCATCCCATCTTTCCTATATGTCTAAGGCTTAATCCCTATTGCCACCAAAAATGCGGAGCAGATAGAGGAACAGGTTGATAAAGTCGAGGTAGAGACTGAGCGCTCCCATCAGGGCAATCTTCTGCACACTCTCGTCCATTCCGTCGGCCATCAAGAGCATCTGCTTGATTTTCTGTGTGTCCCAAGCCGTGAGCCCGACAAAGATGACCACTCCTACGTAGGAGAGAATCATATCGAACATGCTGCTCCTGACAAACAGATTCACGATGGTGGCAATGATCAGGCCTATCAATGCCATAAACAGGATTTTGCCGATGCTGCTCAGGTCTTGCTTTGTCACGTAGCCATAGAATGACATCACGCCAAACATACCTGCCGTGATAAAGAAGGTCTTGGCTATGACCGACTGACTATAGCCCAGGAATATGACTGACAATGTGGCACCGTTCACGACCGAATAGAGCACAAACAGCAACGTGGCTGTAGTCAGCGACAAGCGGTTGATCATACCCGACACGATGAATACCAGAGCCAGTTCGGCGATAATCAGACCCCACATCACGAACGAGTTGCCATAGATGAGCTGCATCATGGCCGGGCTATGAGCCACGCCATATGCCGTGACACCTGTTATCACCAAGGCCAGCGCCATCCAAGTATATACCTTGCGCATCAGCGCCGGAAACGAGGCTGAAGCAATCGTGGCTTCTTTCTCGTTGATCATTCTGTACAAATCTCTTTCTTGCATAATCTTACAAATTAAAATATGTATTCAATATCATCAACGGCAAACATTGTGCCAGAAACATTGCGCTCCCTGCGGCATCATTTCGGAGCCTTGTTATAGACGGCATCGAGCGTATAGGAAGCTTCGGTGCTGGTCGTGGCATTAATCATGGTCTTCACTAAGTCGCCGGCATTGTTCAGGAAAGAACCGTCGTTATGATTGAAATAGCCATGTTTCTCATCGCCACCGCCATCATTTGCGTTGTTGTCCCAGATGACGACAGGCAGATTATAAGCATAGGCCGCACGGCAAACGTATTCCAGATAATACGCACGGAAAGAATTGGAACGGTCGGTCTTATGCAACGTGCAACCGTACTCTCCGATGTAGCAGGGAATATTCTTGTCGATATACTTCGCCTTGAGCTTGCTGAAAATGTCTCGCACATGATCCTCATTGGATCCCGTGTCATACTTTCCGGCAGCAGCCGTATGGCCCCACTCTGTCTTTCCACCGTTGTAAGGCGACAGCGTGAAACTGCTCGGATCATAGAAGTGAACACCCACCATGATACGGTTAGCAGGATCAGTGGGCAGCGTCAGATGATCCATAGTCAGCGACGGATTGGCCGCATAGCCACAGACACCTATCCAACGGGTGGCATTGTTACCTCCGGTTGCTCGAATGGCATCCACCGCGGTCTGGTTCCATGCGTTGAGCGTATTATATTGCTTGCCGCCATCGGTGCGATTCGCTCCCCATCCCCACTGGCCGTCCTGAATCTCATTGAACGTTTCGAAGATAAGGAACCTACCCTTATCCTTGAATTCATTGGCAATCTGTGTCCAGGTCTTCGTGATACGGTCTTTAATCTGATCATTTACAGTAGCATCGGTAGCAGCCGTCTTGATATCCTGCCAATATTCATCATGATGCAGATTGAGAATCACGTTGAGTCCGGCAGCCTCAGCCCACTCTACATTCTGCTTCACCTCTGCCATATAAGCAGCCTCGATAGTGTATTTCTTATCACTTATACTCTGATAGTTACCCCAGGTAACAGGAATACGCACGGTGCTGGCTCCCGCATTTTTCAGATTTTCATAGAGCGCCTTTGTGGGTTTGGCACCATCCCAATAGCCCCACTCAGGATGTTTTCCATCTGCACCCGAGCTGGTGTCAAAGTGATTGCCAAGATTCCAACCCCAGCCCAACTTACGCGTCATCTCCAATGCCGTTCCGTCAGGAAGGTCATCCCCTGGTGTTGTTGTTTTCTTCGTAGTGAAACGAAGGGTCAGAGCCGGAGATTTAGACTGGGCATTACGACTGCTGATGAAGGCTCCTTGAGGAATTTGGAGTGTATAGGAGTTGCCCGGTACCAATTCCACGGGAATGGAAACCGTCTGCGATGGAGGATTTTCCATCTTTGCCGTAACCTTCGCACCGTTCAGGGTAATCGTGACTGAAGAGACGATATTCACGGGCGTGTTATAATTGAGCGTGATACTCGTTGTGGTGTTGGCATCCACCTCTGCACCTTCTGAGATAGAAGAGCTGGACAAAGACACGGCTACTGACGGCGTGGAATCATCACTGCCACCGCTATCGCTACCGCCACAAGCCATCAACACAAGACTGGAAAAGAGGTAAAGAAACGTACTGAAATAAGATCTTTTGTTCATAATAGACTGGTCTTAAAAGATAATTACTGACTCACACGGAATGGCATCATAAACGCCAAAGTGCGCTTTCTGCGTGCAAAGATAAATGAAAAACGCCAAAACATATAATACTTTCATGCTATTTTTTGGATTTTTTTATTACCTTTGCATTATGAATATCAAAATAATAACCTCTTTCTTCAAACGATACTGGCCTTTAGGGCTGATCGTCCTGTGGGCTACTGGCTGTTGGGCATTTTTCCAATTCTGCTATCCATACCATTTCTTTTACAAGGAGCAGAACCAGATTTTCCTATGGACGGCTGACTATCTGCAATCCTACAACGGCCCGGGATGGTTGGCCCGCCTTACGGGAGACTTCTTCACACAGTTCTACTATTACATCTTCGCGGGAGCCGCTATCCTGACGGCCATATTGTTGCTTATGGGCGACATCATCCGCCGCATATTCCAGAATCTGGGTTGCGGCAAATGGGCCTATCTGGTAGGTATAGCAGCCATGACCATCGAAGCATGGCGCCATTTCTACTACGACTACAGCCTGTCGAGCACCATCAGCCTCATCGGCTATGCCATCATATTCTGGCTCTGCTCCACAGTCTTTAAGAAGCGGAAGATACTTGCCTGCGCCCTCCTGGCCTTGTTGCTGTTCCCCGGTTGGCTGCTTTTCGGCAAACCCGAAGCAGGCAAATTCACCAGTCCGGAATGGCAGCTGGAGAAGCTGCTCGCCGTTGACAACGAATATAATTGGGGCAACTACGGACGGGTGAAGCAACTCGTGGAGAATGATACGAACCGCACTCCATACGCCGTTTTCCTTTACAATCTGACTCAGGCACAGAAAGGCGAATTACCCAACAACCTGTTAAAGATTACGCCAATAGAGATGGGCACCCTATGGCAGATTGGCCCGGAGGCACCACTGCTAGAAATCAAGATGATCAACGAACTGTATTATGTTCTGGGCGATGTGACCTATGCTGAGAGGGCTGCCATGATGGGAAACGTCTTCGCCCCCGACAACCGCAACGTGAGAATGATCAAACGGCTGGCTGAATGCAATCTCATCAGCGGCGACCAGCCTGCCGCCAACAAATATCTGGGCATTCTCAAAAAGACGTATGCGTATCGCAACTGGGCCGAAAAGGCTCCCTCTATGCCTGTCTATAAGGAAAAGGCGCAGTTTATCAACAAGAAGGACACCATACGCCTCGGAGACTTCGCCCGCACAATCCTGCTGGAACTGCTCGACAGCAATCCCCAAAACCTGGTGGCGCTCGACTATCTGCTATGCACCGACCTCACCACGGGCGACATCGGCAGTTTCAAATCCGACTACGACCACTACTGCATGGATCGGAATGCACCCCGCATCAAACCGCTCTATCAGCAGGCGTTGCTCATCTATATGGCTGGCACACAGGCCACGAACGAGGAAATCCTCAGATACGTCAAGGACATGAAGCAACTCTCTGACTTCAACGAATATAATAAGGTACGCGGAACAGCCATGACCGCCAAGTTTCACGACACCTATTGGTATTATTACGACCAAAACTATCAAAACAAGAGACCATGACAGACCGAAAGATATACATCTGGCTGCTGACTATTCTTTGCAGCCTCCTTTCCTGCACACCCCACCCAGAAGACGTGCAGAAGAGCCAGGACCTGCCCCCCATCTATCCCGACTATACCAACGTGACCATCCCCGTAAACATAGCACCGCTCAACTTCCTAGTGCGTGGTGACTATGAAGCCATAGAAGTAAAGGCGGCCGACAGGGTCATAACCAACAAGGGATGCGAGGCTGTTTTCGACATCGATGAATGGAAAACACTCTTGCAAGAACAAGCGGGGAAAAAGATAGAAGTCACCGTCACGGCCCTCAAAGACGGGCAATGGACACAATTTGCACCGTTCACCTGGGAAGTGGCCAGCGATAGCATCGACTCATGGCTCACCTACCGACTCATTGAACCGGATTACGAAGTGTTCCAGAACCTGGAAATCCACGAACGCTGCATAGAGAATTTCGAAGAACGGGCCATCAGTAGTTTCCATCAGGTGGGCAATCGCTGCATGAACTGCCATATCCATAGCAGGCAGAATCCGGACCTCTCCATGATGTACGTGCGTGGAAAAGAAGGCGGAGCCGTACTGAATGAGAATGGGCATCTGCGAAAACTCGACATTCAGTCGCCCACAGGTTCCAGCGTCTATTTTGACTTTAGCAAGACGGGCCGCTATGCCGTATTCTCTACCAATAAGATTATACCAGCATTCCATGCAAAGCCTGAGAAACGCATGGAGGTTTTCGATTCAGAGTCGGACGTCTATGTGGCCGACCTGAAGGGTAACCGTATCATCTCGTCCCCGATGCTCGCTGACAGCACCTGGTTTGAAACCTTTCCCACATTCTCTCCCGACGGGAAATTCATCTATTATTGTACGGCCAAAGCCATCCATCAGGCCAAGGACATCACTACGCTGCAATATTCACTCTGCCGCATTCCGTTCGATGAAACGACCGGAACCATCGGAGAAAAAGCCGACACCGTGGTAACGGCACACCGACAGCCATCCGGCAAAACCTCCGTATGCCACCCCAAGATTTCGCCCGACGGGCGCTTCTTGCTCTATTCCGTGGCAGACTATGGTACTTTCCCCATTTGGCATCGCGAAGCCGATTTGAGAATGCTTGACCTGCAGACGATGCACATTGACTCGCTGGCCCTCGTGAACAGCCCGATGAGCGACACCTATCACTCTTGGAGCAGCAACAGCCGCTGGTTTGTATTCGCCTCCAAGCGTGACGACGGCCTTTACGGCAAGCCCTATTTCTGCTACGTTGACAAGAACGGTAAGGCTCACAAGCCATTCTGCCTACCCCAGGAATCACCTACTTTCTACGACAACTATCTGAAGAGTTTCAACGTGCCGGACCTCGGACAAAGACGCGTCAACTTCGATGTTAAGGATGTGGAGCGCGTGATGAATACGCCATTGGAACCCTTCCGATAATAAGGTCGGGAACAAACTAATTTACTTTGTACTTCATCCGATGATACTTTGCATTGCTTCCGATGATAGTTTGAAGTACAAAGTAAATTAGTTTGTTCCCGGCCCTATAATTGCATGGGAAACGAATATCAATCAATCGAGGGTATGCCAATGATGACATACCCTCGTTCTTATTTCCTGACCTTCGTCGTATTCCTTTTGTCTGACATGATTTCGCGGGCTGCCGCATGATTGTCAAACTCCACTTTCTTGCTGCTGAAATCAGGGGTATTAAAGGAATAAAGGCTCTCGTCGTAATACTGCCACGGATTCTCCTGAGGCAGCAGGAACGGTTTGGTGCCCTTACCGTTGTCATCAATAGACGAGAGGTAAAGGCGCGTGTGCAGTCCGTCACCACGGCGACTGGTGAATACAATCCAATGGCTGTTCACATTCCAGTTGTGGTAGCTGTCGGCTTCATTACTGTTGATTTCCTGGAACGGACGTGATTCTCCTGTCTGCAGGTTCATCAGCCACTGCTCGCTCTCGCGGTGCCAGATGGAGAAATATCCATAGTCTGACAACGTAAAAAGCATCCACTTACCGTCATAGCTGGGGCGCGGCCAGGTGAGGCTCTTACCCATCCGGACGGCATTGAACAGGGTATCCACTTTGTTTCCGTAACGCCCCGTAGCAGGATCAAAGGCTATCCGGCAGAGGTAGTACTTTTCGTTCTTATAGTCGTTGGGGTCTTCCACCTGCTTGCAAGTCAGGTAATAGATGGTCTTACCGTCGGGCGAGAACACAGGGGAGTTTTCACTCCATTCCTTTGTGGAAATCAGCGAATCCTCCAGTATCTCGCGTGTCTTGGGATTATAGACGAAGATGTCGCTGCTCAGGTCGAACACCTCAATACGTTCGTTGTGGATTTCATGGAATCCCTGACGCGTCTGATTGGTGGAAAAAGCACAATAGTCGCCCGAAGGATGCCAGTAAGGATAGACCATCGAACCGCCCAGCAAGTCGTTCTTGGCAGCCAACACGTCGCGCTTGCCGTCCATCTGAATCAGCGTAGCACCATGATCTCCGCGGATATGAAACACCATACGGCCGGGATTGGTGCGGTTGGCCATGTGGCAGTTCACACACTGGCCCAGCAGTTGGGTGTTCTCGATAATAGCCGTCTCCTCAAAGTTAGACAGGTCACGCTGGAAGATTCCCATATGGCTGTACACCTCATATCCCGGAGCAATACGGCGATAGGTAAGTCCCCACTCCGCCAAGTCGTATTTGCTGACATACATCTTGAAGTCTTTATACTGGAGCCACTTGCCATTCTGCTTCACGCAGACAGTAAAGGTCAATTCGCCGCCCTTGTTGGCAGCCGTCAAGGCGTGCCACTGGTCAACATCAAAACGAGCCCAATCGCCGTTGGCATGCACTTCGCCGCCCTTTGAACCCTTCACCACCACATCCACGGCTTCCACTTCGTCATTGCTGCGGATATTGAAGTTCATCGGGGCGATGCCGTCGGGAATCGTCACACCGATATAATCGGGATAAATGGAAGGCAACTGATCCGACATGGTAACATCGGTCGGATTGCTGCTACAAGCCACTAACACCCAACACCCAACAACTAACACCAAATTTACAATATACCTCATTTCTTCATCATCTTTGCAAAGTAATACCAATAAGTTCCGCGGAAAGGCTCCAAGTTACCTTGTTGAGAGAACTGTTTTCCAAACTCCATGAAGCGCTGCCCCATCATCTGGCTGACACCTGCTGGAGGCTGGTTCATCTGATTGCTGTGTTGCGCCCAATAAACCAGACGGGTTTCGAGATAGGAATTGGGCACATGGTCATAAGACATGTGCTGTCCTAACGGATAATACTGTTCGAAACGGTTGATATCGCCATTCAGCTGTTCATAAGCCATCAGGTACTCGAAAGCTGTCCGGTTTTGTCTGTTACTCACAAGCAGCAAGCCTATCATCTGGTCCATTTCGCGGTCGCTCGAAAGGAAATCTGCCTTATAAAGATTCTTACGCAGCGGCCCGAAGAAATGGTGCTCGTTGATGGCACGCTCGCTCTTCATCAGTTCCAGCGTACGCGTTGCCCACTTCCGGTAGAAGAGCGTCTTCTGCAATTTGCGTAGATACTTCCGGGCCACTTCATATTCGCCATTAATCAGGTTGCATTCTGCCAGCCGCTTTGTCAGGCGAGCGCTCTTGCGATAAGCCGGGATAGCCTCTTGGGCCTCGTAAAAATAGCGCATGGCTTCGTTCACCATACCCAGTCGCAGATAAATCTCAGCGGTAGGCACGGGGGTCGTGAAGTTCATTTGGAATGAGGGTAGCAATCCCTGCACACCGTTCTGGAAGAATTCAAACATACGGTCGCCCATTTGCCCCGTCTGCTGAAGAGCCAGATTCAGGCACGACACACTGGTGGGAGTGGTGGGATTCTTCTTCTCGGCCTTTGATATCATCTGCTCCCACTTCTCGGTGCGTACCATGAAATCGTAGTCGATAACCTCGTATCTTTTCTCATCAAATTGACTCCTGATGCCAAAGAAACCAGCCACTGCCAGCAATACGCCGAATGCTACTGCAGCCCAATTCCCCACCGCTTTCGATTGAGACCTTTTCAAGATGAGAGCACCGATAATAGGAATCAATGCCAGACTCAGGATGATGATGCCCTGCAGCAGAGGTATCAAAGCTGGGAAACGGTAATAGAAGAGCCCGCCCATCAGCCGGAACAGCGGATAAGGCAGGAAGGTTGAAGAGCCTAACATCAGGAATAAGGTGAAAAGGATGGTCACGGCAGCTGTCACCCAACGACCTTCCCTGTGGTCAACAAACTGCCACAAAGCCACAAACAAAGCAAAAGCCAGCACCACGGCACCCATTGTCCAATAGAGAACAACGGCCATTACCAACGGATAGACCCATCGGCGCAACCATTCGGTCCGAATCTTTGTATAGCCCCACATGGCCAGCAACGCAAAAATACAGACCACCACAAAGCCCAGCATTACATTCTCGTCGCCCATATAGGCCCACATCAGCAAGACAGGCACGAAACTCAGCACGAAGGCAAAGCCCTCGCCGCCCTGCTGCTCTCCATTACGAAGACAAGCCATAGCGCAAAACGTCAGCCGCTGCATCAACAGGAATAGCACAGCCAAAATGCCAGCCCCTATCAAAGGCGCGAAATAGAACTGCACAAGGAACTCACCCAGCCAGTCGGACAGTCCTCCCGGCAGACTTACTCGTTCCCAGAAATAGCCGCCGTCCCAAAGGAACATCTGTAACTGCTCCTGATAGGACATCACGCTATAATAAGGCATGGCCCAAAACAGGAAAACTGCCACCGCAAACAGCAGCGACACCCCCCATTGCCACGACTTTCCTAAAAGATTCTTCGTTTTTTCACTCATTTCTTATCTATTTCTGCCTGCAAAGATACTGCAAAAAAACGATTTCGTGAAAAGAATCAGAATAAAAAATCACCCCACATCCTTTAGGAATGTGGGGTGAAAATTAGGTTTATCAGATAAACTTATTAATAGCTATCATTTCACAGCCTGGAATACCCAGAAGCAGCCTTCCCAAGTAGCATCATTTGTATGCTGTGCCCTAAGCACAAGCTCGTTCTCTGATACTACCGTGACATCATATACCGTTGGATGATAATCACCCTGATTAATCATTACCGGATAGACAATGTTACCAGGCTCAGTAGTCTTCAGCGTGAAGAGGATGCTCTTCGACTCATCGGCAGTTGTAAAGTCGAGCGAGAACTTACCTGAACCAGACTTATCACCAGCTTTGTTAGTTTCATCAAAGACAACCTTGGTCAGCGTAGAGTTGGCAAAGTCGAAGGTGATTGTACCTAATGAACCGCCCTGATCAACGACAGACGTAGTCCACCATGAAGGTTTCTTGTCATTGTTACCACCATTACCCCAGTTATTGGCAGGAACCAATTCCCAAGTCTTAGTGGCAGTCGGATTCTCAGGTGTATATCCTGTCAGCAGCGTTACGCCCTCAGGAACTTCCATAGCCTCAATCTTGAATTTGCCAAGACTTATGTTCTCGCCATGGTTACCGGCTGCGTCAATCCAGTCAACAAACAGTTCATATTCACCAATACTGAATGTTGAAATCTGACCTAAGTTCTTCTCAAGTTTACCATCATTCCAATGGAAAGTGCAAAGACAAGGATTATCATTCTTCACGATTTCAAGTGTATTGGAAGGTGAGCCTTCAAGCAAAAGATGCTTCACTTCGATCTTGTTCTTGTCGAATCCCTTGCCGAAATACTTAGCGCCACCAGCCTTGCCAATTCCAAGACGCTCACTGATAGCAGGAGTGATATAAGTAATGGTATCAACCTGTACTGTCAGCTCCTTTGTGGTTGGTGTACCACCCACATTGGTTGTCAGACAGCGAATAACGTTTTGACCAAGCTTGGTAACATAGATTTCACCATCAGTGGTTACCGTATGAGTAGTATTCTCAATCAATTGGTCAGCATCCCATGCAGATACAACGGGCGAGGTATTTGTCACATGTATCCGGTTACTATTCTTGCCATCTACCTGTACGGGTGTGGCCGTTGCCTGAACCTGGTCAGCACTGATAGAAGCCCACTCTGAACCACCTTCAATCTGTGAAGGATCACAGGCTGTAAGCGCCAAAGCCAGCAGAGGCATTGCAAAAAATATCTTTTTCATATACTTTTCTTTTATTTTAGCTTGTTAGAACTTGATAGATTACCATCCCTGATACTCAGAATCAGCGCCTGACCATCCTTCGTTCTGTGCAACACGACCCTGAAGCACCTGGTTTTCAGGCATCTTCATGAATCCAGCCGTTGCCTTGAAACGAGCAGCATAGCCACCGTTATGAGCCTTATTAGTATCGGCCACTCCACGAGCATATATAGGCTGATTAGTCTGCTTCTCAAGTGCAGCAGCAGCTATATGCCAGCGGCGGATGTCGTTCCAGCGTACACCTTCGAAAGCAAGTTCCCAACGGCGCTCGTTTTGAAGGGCGGTAAGAGAATATGCACCAATCGGAGCAAGGCCAGCACGTGCACGAACCTTATTGATACCAGTCACATCTTCCTTCAATTCGCTCTGCATCAGCAGCACATCTGCAAAACGTAGCAGCACGAGGTCATGAATATTAGAAGTCTGGAAGTTTACACCATTCTCCCAACCTTTATCACCATACATGATAGCCTCGAAGCAAGGCTGATACTTGTTGGTTGCAGGATCGAAACCGGCAATAGCAGCCTGTTTCTTTTCAAAATAGTTGGTTTCCTGGATAAAGTCAGCCCAGGTGGCACCTCCGAAAGCATATGCAGGTAATTCACGAACATCCTGAATGGAAGCATCGCGGCGCATATCATTAGGCTCTGCTGCCTTCCAATCGTCAACAAGATTGGGAGCCACAGGACCTGCACCCCATCCCTGTCCGAAGGGGAATGTCTTGTCAACATCCTGACCGCCACGGATACCGAAATGCAGTGCATATCCATTACCATAGCCGATGGTTGTGTTCCATGAAGCCAGTTTATTGAACTTGATGGCAAACATCGACTCGGGATTGGTTGAAGCCCCGGCATTCAAATCATCCTCAACCCACTTCAGGTTCTTGCCTGCCGTGTAGGGATACTGTTCAACAGTATATTTGTTGGTATATGCCCAGAGGTTGCGGTAATCGGGAACGAGAGAATAACCGGAATTGTTCACACAGTCGTCAATATAACCGATAACATCCTGCTTCGTGAGTTTTGATCCATCAGGAAGATCAACGGAAGTCAGCGGATTGTAGGTCGTGCTAGTGAGAGCAGCCAAGTCAGTACCGTTACCATAGAAACCTGTATAGAACAACCACACGCGAGCAAGCATAGCTTCAGCTGTGTACTTATCTACATGGCCATCAGCATATTTTTTGGCGGGCATATCCTTGGCAGCATCGCGAAGATCCATCAGAATCTGTGCCCACAAATCCTTAACGTCACCCTGTGAAGGATCAGTACCAGGCACTGTTACCAAAGGAACATTTCCATACTGAGAGGCCAGTTCATAATAGTAGAAAGCACGGAGGAACTTAGCCTCGCCGATATCCTGAGCCTTCACCTCATCTGAGAGATCCGTATTGGGAAGGGCGGACAGCAAGGCGTTGGCACGTCCGATGCCCTCATAGCGGTCCTTATAGAACTGCTCAGTCATGTTAGCATTATAGTTACAGAGCAAGTCCATAGCCTGCATCAACTTATCGTTGGCACCACCACCGCCGAGGTTATCGTCAGCAGCCAGCATGGAGAGGTAATAGAATGACATCTGTGGATTAGCATTCACGGCATTCAGATTCTCGTAGATAGCAGCGAGAGACGCCGTGGCATCTTTTTCTGTCTTCGGGAAATTCTCCGTTGTGCTGTCGGTCATGTTCTCTGAGTCGAGTGAGCAAGAAGCCAAACCGAGAGACATCATTCCCACGACAGCAATATATGATAATTTTTTCATTGTATCTTATGCTTTAGAATTTAACATTTACACCCACCATATAGGTACGTGGCTGCGGATAGTTACAAACGTCAACACCAGTCACCCAAGGCTCATTACCATTGATGGCCCTACCATTTTCAGGATCCATACCCTTGTACTTGGTAATGGTGAAGAGATTCTGGGCTGCGAAGTAGAGACGGAGTTGCTGGAATGGGCTGTTCTTCCAAACCTTTGTGAAATCATAACCGATAGTGAGGTTCTGCAAACGGAAATAGCCTGCATTCTCCACATAAAGATCTGAAACCTCCTGCCAGTTGGGACCTGTGTTACCAGGAGCCAAAAGTGGATATCTATTGCTAGTACCCTCACCGTGCCAATAGTCATAAACCTCGGTAGTATAATTCTCATACTGTCCGTCGGTGAACTTACGCCATGAGCGTGCCACCTGCTGACCTAAAGCAGCGTAACCAGTCACAGAGATATCGAATCCCTTATAGTCTGCACCCAGGCTGAAGCCCATCGTTACATTGGGATGAGGATCTCCAAGATCCGTCTTGTCGTTATCATCTATAACACCGTCACCATTTACATCTACGAATTTCAGGTCACCAGGCTTGATGCCAGCGCCTTGCTTAGAGTTAGCAGCATCACCATTGCAGTTTGCATTAAGGTAAGACTGAAGATCGGCTGCATTCTGAATCACGCCGTCAGACTTATAACCGTAGAAGAAACCTATAGGATGGCCTACCTGCATACGAGCCATGGTACCTGTACTCTGAGCGAGCAAATCTTTACCGCCATCGATATAATCGGCAGCACCGTTGATTTCCGTCACCTCATTCTTATTAAGAGCCATATTCCAACCGATGTTGTAGTGGAAGTCCTCACCAACCTGGTCGCGCCAGTTCAAAGCGAGTTCAACACCCGTGTTCTTCACCGTACCGGCATTGCGCCACTGGTTGGCGAAACCTGTAGAAGCAGGAATCTGCACATAGAGCAGGAGGTCCTTAGTCTTCTTGCTATACCAGTCGAAGGTCAAGCCAAGACGACCACCGAGGAAACGAGCGTCAAGACCGAGGTCAATCTGCTCTGAGGTTTCCCAAGTCAAGTCTGTATTGGCCAAACGTGTAGAGTAAGCACCCTGTGTGGAATTATCCTTTGTGTTGTTGAAAGAATAGTTACCAAAGTCACCATAACTGAAGGTTGTCATATAGGCGAACGAGTCACCGATATTCTTGTTACCGTTCTGACCCCAACCAGCACGAAGTTTCAAGAAGTCAAGCCACGAGGCAGTACTCTGCATGAATTGTTCATTGGAAACCACCCAACCTGCAGACACTGAGGGGAAGTAACCCCAGCGCTTTCCGTCAACGAACTTCGATGAACCGTCAGCACGGAGCACAAGGCTCAACATATAAGTTTCGTTGAAGTCATAGTTGATACGGCCAAAGTAAGACAATGAAGTCTCATCACCATAAGGAGTACCGTCAACAGTTGCTTCGGAACGGTTTTCCGTAAGGCCTACATAAGCCTGCTTCATATTGCCAAAGATAGAACCTGTAGAAGTAGCATTGAGAGACTCTCCGAAACTTGGACGGCTCTGTCCGTATTCCGTACCTGCCATCACATCGAAGTTGTTCTTTGCCACACGGAACTTATAATTCAAGGTGTGAGTCATACCCCAGCCCCATCCGAGACCAGTCTGCTGAGTCACCTGATCAAGATCACGCTTTGAACCCTGATCATTGCTATAATAGACAGGCAGATAAGAACGCCAAGACCATGAACTCTGGTTGTAGTTCACCTGTCCGCGGTAAACCAGGTTCTTGATGGGCTGAATTTCCACATAGGCAACAGCGTTCATATTGAAGCTCTTCGATTTGTTATTGGCACTCTGTCCGTTGAGCATATTGTAAACAGGGTTACCCATATAACTGTTGAAACCGAACCAGCCAGACTCACTCAGATAGTCGTGAGCCGTATAGTTGCCGCTTGCATCAAGCATAGGCAGAAGCGGATTGGCACGTACCATGTTCGACAGTTCGTTGCTATACTGGTTACCATTCTGAAGACCCTGATTCTGACGATGCTGGAAGTACATGTTCTCACCGAACTTGATCACGTCATAATCTTTGTTGGCACTCTTCAGAATGACATGCTCAGAATTCAGACGGAATGTGAAACGGCGGAAATCAGACTTTGCCATATTTCCGAAAACACCGTCCTGATACTGATAGCCGATACCTGTAGAGAACTTCGAAACCTCAGAACCGCCTGAGACGTTCAAGGCATGGCTCGTTGTCACGGCATTCTTATTACGAATGGCATCCAGCCAATCGGTACCTGGATTCGAGCCGTTTGCATAGGCCTCATACAGACCCTTGTTAATCTCTGTCACGCCACCTTCTGGATTCACCTTCAAGAAAGATGCCCAGTCATAGGCAGCACCGCCATTGTTCTGATTAACCATATCCTGAATCTGCATGAATTGGCGAGCATTTAAGAGTTGGGGCATCTTGGCAACGTTCTGCCAGCCGATGTTTCCATCGTAACTGACACTCACCTTGCCAGCCTTACCTTGCTTGGTAGTGATGAGGATTACACCATTGGCACCATTGGCACCGTAGATGGCTGCCGAAGCAGCATCCTTCAACACGTCGATACGTTCAATATCTGCAGGGTTCAGGTTGTTGATGTCACCACCTGTCACGCCGTCAATCACGTAGATAGGCTTGGTGTCACTGTTTGTACCGGCACCACGTATGGCAACCTTAAAGCCATCACCCGGCTGACCGGAAACGGCCTGAATGCTCACACCAGGACTCTGGCTCTGCAGAGCACCGAGTACCTGAGTAGTGTTCAGCTTGGTGATGTCCTCACCCTTCACTTCCACGGTAGCACCTGTCACGAGTTTCTTCTTCTGTACACCATAACCCACGACAACCACTTCTTCCAGGGTGGTGTCGTCTTCTTTCATGGTTACATTGATAGAAGACTGATTGCCCACGACAACCTCCTGAGTCTGGAAACCAATGTAGCTGATCACCAGCGTAGCGCCGGGCTTCACATTGAGAGAGAAGTTACCGTCAATGTCGGTAACCGTTCCGTTACTTGTACCTTTTTCCAGAATGCTGGCTCCGATAACCGGCCCCATGGCATCTGATACAGTACCCGTCACTTTCTTCGACTGCTGAACCGACTGAACGGTATTCACAGCAGCATCAGCATAGACATTTGGTGAATATGCCAAACCTAACATGGCACATACACCAGCCGTCAACGCTGTCTTTCTGAAGTTTTGATTCATACTTAAGTATATTCTTTAGGTTATTAAAAGATAGTTATTATTCAATTCAAAAAACGCCGTATTCAGCGGATATATGTGATCGTCGCATCTGCTTAAAAAACAGGCGGCAGGGATACGAACTTCATGCTGTACTTTCTTTTCCCATTCCTTCAGTTATTAAGTTACACATTATTAATATATATATTAGTTGATTCATTCAAATTTTGGCTTACCTGGTAAGTTTTGACATTTTCACCGTGCAAAGTTAGGCAGAATAAAGTGAAACACATAATACTTTTTTGCTCATTTTTGAACTTTTCTTATCAAAATAGTACTAAGTAAACAAATTATCACCCATTATTTATCATTTCAACAGCAAATTCCTTCTTTATTGTACATTCAACACTTTTAGTTTTTGTTAAGGTTTCCACGGCATATAGCCTACACCCAAAAAGCAGGAAGGAGCAAAGCCGATGCCTTGCTCCTTCCTGCTTTTTGCTTCGTATTCTTACGAACGCCGAGGCTTACTTGCCGTGGTTCTCGTCAGAAACAGTTAACTTCTTGCGACCCTTTGCGCGGCGTGAAGCCAACACGCGGCGGCCATTCTTGGTTGCCATTCTCTCACGGAAGCCATGCTTGTTCACGCGACGGCGATTGTGGGGCTGAAATGTTCTTTTCATTGCTTTTCTATTTTATTTTTATTTATGATTCAATGATTTCGGGCTGCAAAATTACTCATATTTTTCGAAATACCAAAGAAATATGCTAAATTTAATTGAAAGTTTTATGATTTTTTCGAAAATCGTAGTACCTTTGCGCGGTAAAACCGCACGAAGGCAGGCTGCATTCGGAAAAAACCAAATCATTATTTGGTTTTTTCGCTCTTTTGCACTACCTTTGCGCCCGAAAAGAACAATACATAATATATTAATAAGGTAATATGATTAATTCACAAGACATCAAGAAGGGAACAGCCATCCGCATGGACGGCGGCATCTGGGTATGCATCGAGTTCCAGCACCGCAAGCCGGGCAAGGGTAACACCGTTATGAACACCAAGCTGAAGAACGTGACCGACGGTCGCGTACTGGACCGCACTTTCCAGGTAGGCTTCAAACTCGACGACGTACGTCTGGAGCGTCGCCCCTATCAGTTCCTCTACAAGGACGGCGACGACTACATCTTCATGAACCAGGAGACTTACGATCAGGCTCCCATCGCCAAGGATCTCGTGACAGGTGTTGACTTCATGAAGGAGAGCGACATCGTGGAAGTGGTAAGCGATGCTGACACGGCTACCATCCTCTTCGCTGAAATGCCCGTGAAGACCAACCTCCGCGTGACTCATTCAGAGCCCGGCATCAAGGGTGATACGGCTACCAACTCTACCAAGCCCGCCACACTGGAGACTGGTGTTGAAATCCGCGTGCCCCTGTTTATCGACGAGGGTGACCTCGTACAGGTTGACACCCGCGACGGTTCTTACCTGCAGCGCGTGAAGGAATAATGAAATACAGCATCATCGTTCCCGTTTACAACCGCCCCGACGAAGTAGAGGAGCTCCTGCAAAGCCTTACGGAACAAGAACTGAAAGACTTTGAGGTTGTCATTGTGGAAGATGGTTCTCAAAAACCTTGCAAGGATGTTTGCGATAAGTTCGCAGACATCCTTGACTTGCATTATTACGCCAAGGAAAACGGGGGTCCTGGCCAAGCCCGCAACTACGGAGCCGAGCGCGCCCATGGCGAATGGCTTATCATCCTGGATTCCGATGTGGTACTGCCCAAAGGCTATCTGAAAGCCGTTGAAAACGGCTTGCGTTTAGAGTGTAGAGCCGCCTTCGGTGGTCCCGACGCATCGCACCCGTCGTTTACGCCCGTACAGAAAGCCATCTCTTACTCCATGACTTCCTTCTTTACCACCGGCGGCATTCGTGGCGGAAAGAAGAAGCTCGATAAGTTTTACCCCCGCTCCTTCAATATGGGCATCCGCCGAGATGTCTATCTGCAGCTGGGTGGCTTCTCAAAGATGCGCTTCGGTGAGGACATCGATTTCTCCTATCGCATCGTGGAGGCCGGCTACAATCCCCAACTTTTCCCCGATGCTTGGGTATGGCACAAGCGGCGCACCGATTTCCGCAAGTTTTTCCGTCAGGTCTATAATAGCGGCATTGCCCGCATCAACCTCGAAAAGCGCCATCCCGGCACACTCAAGCTGGTTCACCTCCTGCCTATGGTATTTACCGTAGGCGTCATCGCGCTGATTCTTCTAGCGGCCGTTGCCCGCGCCATGATTCACTACGATGCGCCCCATTGGCACACGTGGTTCTGGATCTGCCTGGCAGCCCTTTTCCCCATCCTGTTCTACAGCCTCGTCATTTTCATCGATTCCAGCATCCAAAACAAGAGCCTGAAGGTAGGAATGCTATCCATTCCTGCAGCCTTCACCCAACTGATGGGCTACGGATTCGGCTTCATCGAATCATGGTGGAAACGCTGTGTATTGAAGAAAGACGAGTTCCAGGCTTTCGAAAAGAACTTCTATAAATAAAGTGCAGAAATTGTGCGGATGAAGTGCACAAAATGTGCAAACCATCTGCACAAAATGTGCGCATCATCTGCAATAGTTGTGCAAGCCATCTGCACAAATTGTGCAAATGCGGTTGATTACTGTCACCCCGCAAACCCTTTAAATAAAGGGGAAGTGACAGAGTGACAGCATTTTTCGGGAAAAACATTTATATTTTAGAACTTCATGCTCCCGTCCACATTGAAGATGGGTGCATTGGTGGGAATTTCCTTGTCATAGAACTGTACGGCACTATCGTTCGACTTGGGATGCTGGCGTTTCAGCAGATTGATCATCTCAGCACCAGCCCAAATCACGGGACCGTAACCATGGGCAGCCATCACATGAACAGGGCGATAGGCATAGAATCCGGGGTCGAAGCCCATACCCGTTCCCACACAGACGTTCTCTACCTGTCCTTTCTCATTAACCGACGACTCCACAGCATGCCAAGCCAACTGAGCCACAGGGCCGTAGGCCTTCGCATCTATCCACCCTTTGTTAATGGCGTGGGCAAAGCAATAAGCGTAGATGGCCGTGGCGGAAGCCTCGAGATAGGTATCATTGCGGTCGAGCAACTGATGCCAGAATCCGTCGTGATGCTGCAAGGCTGCCAGACCACGCACATGGGCCCGTAGCAGTTCCATAACCTCTCCCCGCTTCGGATGATTCTCAGGCAGCACGTCGAGCACCTCACACATGGTCAGAATGGCCCATCCGTTGGCTCTTCCCCAATGGAAAGCAGGATGATCGGTCATCGATTCCACCCATCCGTGGCGGAACAGTCCTTTCTCCTTGACGAACATGCGTTGGGCAAACTGCAGCACCTGCTTCACGGCCTCATCATAGTATTTCGCATCGCCGGTGTATTTACCCATATAGGCCACAGTCGGAATTCCCATAAACATATCGTCGAGCCACAGCGTATTGTATTGCGGACGAATGCGGGCAAACGTGCCGTCGGACAAACGGTACTCCTTATTGAGGACATAGTCTGAATAGTTTGCAATCAGATCGTTGAGCCCCAGACTTTTGTCTTTCAGCATGGCCTTGATCATGGCCGAACAGATGGCCCCGCAATCGTCGAGGGCATGGGGCTCAAGCACGCGCCGCACGTTTCCGTCGATTGCCTTGTTTTTCTCATATACCTTTTTATAATAAGGAGCAATCTGAGCCAGGAATTTCATCCGGCCATAGACATAATCGCGATATGCAACATCGCCAGTAGCTTCATAAGCAGCCAAAACGCCTGAATAGGTAACGCCCCATTCATAACTGGTCAGTCGGAAACCGCCGGGCTTCAGTTTTGTGTCGACATCTATCTGCTTCCACTTCGTCACTTCCTCGCCGGTCTCTCCGTTGATCAGCTTTGCCGGAGTCTCGCTGTCAATATACTTCAAGACGCGGTCCATCGTCTGCTTCACCTGTTCCACCGTTGACACGCCATAGCCTATCCGATAGGCCGGGCGCATCAGATGAAGCGGCGTGTTAGAATCATTCACTTGCTGTGCCATCACAGGCATGGCCGTCATCATCAGGGCGGCCACTAATGTTTTCATGCAGTTTGTCATTTTCGTTGTAAATAATTTTTGGTTTGTTTATGATCGTTGATTGCGGTATTCTTTGGGCGACATGCCAAGATTCCGCTTTGTGTATTTTCCGAAAAAGGAAAGGTTGGGGAATCCCAAGGTGGTGGAAATCTCCTTAATGGTCAGCGAGGTCTCCTTCAGATAGTAACGGATATCCTCCATCACATATTCATTGATCCACTGCATCGCTGTCTTCCCCGTGGTTTTCTTGCAGACCGCGGAAAGATATTTAGGCGAGACACAAAGTTGTCCGGCATACATCTCCACGGTCTGGCGCTTGACCTGCTTCTCAGAAAGGATCTGCAGGAAACGGTTGAAGAGTTGGTCACCCTGAGAATGGACAGCTGTTGTCTCCACGCTTCCCTGATCTTCAATCAACTCGCAAATATCCAACAGGAAACAACGAAGCAGACTCCCGATGACTTCCTGGCCAAACCGCTTGCGCGGACGGGTGAAGTAGAAATGAACCAGTTCATAGAAATGTTCCATCTGCTCTAAGGGCTGGTCTTCTGGAATCTTTAAGATATTGGTGTTGTCCACATAGAGTGCGCGGTTCCATATCGTGATATAGGTCCTGAGTTGTCTCTTCACCAAGCGGTCACTCAAGCATGCTATACGACATTGGAAATCAGGCGAAATCATCAAGTTGCCAATCAGTACATGACTCTGTACAATGGCCAGTTCGCGTTCCTTCACAGTCATCTGCCGGCCATTCACCTCGAACTGCAGTTTCCCTTTCAGACAGAAAAGGATTACATTCATTCCCATCTTCATGGTATCGAATTCCGGAATCTCGCGGATATCTGTCAGAAAAGCCAGGTCGCCATCCTGATAATCCACAGAAATAAAGTGGCCGTCGATATCGGAAATATCGACCACCCGTTGCCTGTCAGTTTTTACCGCTTTTTCTTGATTTGCCGCCATTTTCTCAATCCATTAGCTTTTTATTCCGCAAAGATATTCATTTTGTACCAATAATAACGTTCCTTTTCACCGAAAAAATGTTCCACTTCCCAAATAGAGGAAAAATCAACATCAATAACAGCCGATTGGAACACCAATAATTCAAATAAAATAGCCATTTTTGCAGAATAATAGTAAAAAAGAAAAAGAAAACATAAAGAAATGAGAGAAATCAGAACACAAAGATGGCTGTTTTACGCTATTGTCTCCCTATTTTTATTGGCCAGTTGCACCAACGGCAAAAAAGAACAAAAAGAAATACGGATACCTGTACAAACGGAAACCGTAAGGCGCTCCTTGAATGATGCGGGAACCACCTATGTGGGACAAGTGGAAGAACAGTCGGCCACCGCCGTGAGTTTCACCAGTATGGGCACGCTCAACAGGGTTTTCGTAAGTGAAGGCCAATGGGTGAAGCGCGGTCAACTACTGGCTACGATCGACCCCACTTCGGCGCAAAATGCACTGGCCGGTGCCAAGGCGCAACTCTCTCAGGCTCATGATGCCCTGGAACGCATGAAGCTATTGCATGACCAAGGCTCGCTCACCGATATCAAATGGGTTGAAGTGCAATCGCAGGTGGCACAGGCCGAAGCCCAATACCGCCTGATGGAGAAGCAGGTGAAAGACTGCCGGTTGCTGGCTCCCGTGAGTGGTGTCATCGGCAGCGGTGTGAAGTCGGCCGGCGAATCAGCCCTTCCCGCTGAGCCCGTAGCCCGGATACTGAACATCGACCGCGTGAAAGTACGTTTCTCTCTGCCCGAACAGGAAATGAGCCAGCTTCGCAGCGGTGCCCATGCGCTGATCAGCGTGGCAGCTTTGGGCGGTGAGACCTTTCATAGCCATTCCTTGACGAAAGGTGTGGAGGGCGACCTGATGACCCACACTTATACCGTCTATGCGCAGGTCAATAATCCCGGCCACAAATTGCTACCAGGCATGGTGGCCGACGTCACTTTCTCTTCGTCAAACACCAGTCCGCAGATCACCGTTCCTGCCCGTTGCGTAGGGCAGAATCCGAGCGGCGAGCAGTTCGTCTGGGTCGTTGCAGGCGGAAAGGCTCATCAGCAGAAAGTGAAAGTAGGAGAATCCCGAGGCAACCGTCTGGTCATCACGGAGGGCCTGAAAGAGGGCGACAAGGTGATAACGGAAGGTTATCAGAAAGTGGGTGAAGGTTCGCCCGTTGAGGGTTGATAGTTTTATGGTTAAGAGTTGATTGTTTTCATCTATGGCAAACAAACAGAAACACGGCAACTGGATAGCCGGACTGATGCGCAACTACCGTCTGACTTCGCTGCTCATCGTTTTGCTTTTCATATTCGGACTCTACGGCCTTGACCAAATGCCGAAGGATTCCTTCCCCAGTTTCACCATCCGTCAGGGAGTGGTGGTAGCCATCTATCCCGGCGCCTCTGCCGAGGAAGTGGAGCAGCAAGTAGCCAAACCTTTGGAACGCTATCTCTTCCAGTTCAAGGAAGTGAGGCGCGAGAAGACTACCAGCACCTCGTCGAACGGCATGTGCATGGTGATGCTGGAACTGAACGAAGAGGTAAACAACAAGGATGAGGTATGGTCGAAAATCAAGCATGGCCTCAATCTCTTCAAACAACAACTGCCCCAAGGCGTGCTGGCCTTGATTGCAAATGACGAATTTGGCGACACTTCGGCCCTGCTCATTGCCTTGGAGAGCGAAAGCCGTTCCTATCGCGAACTCCACGGATACGTGGATCGCCTGTCGGACGAACTGCGGAAGATCAATTCCGTAAGCAACGTGCGCATCTATGGCGACATCAAGGAGCAACTGACGCTCTATATAGACCACCAGCGGCTCTCTGCCTACGGCATCAGTACGATGCAACTCTATCAGAAACTAAATGCCAACGGCCTGATTCTTCCCACCGGATCACTGTCGAATCAGCAACAGAACGTGCCCATCCACGTAAGCGGCACGGTCAACTCCGAGGAGGAAGTAGGCAACCTTATTATATATACCGATGCCCAGAACCATGTGGTAAGAGTGCGCGACGTAGCCACCATCCGCCGTGAATACGACCGCACGGAGAGCTACATCGAGCAGAACGGCCATCCCAGCATCATCGTTTCCCTGGAGATGCGTGAAGGCAACAACATCATGAAATACGGTGACACCGTCAACCGCCTGCTCGATGATTTCCGCGAGAACGTGCTGCCAAAGGATGTCAGCATCACCCGCATAGCCGACCAGCCCAAAGTGGTGGGCGATTCGGTGAAGGATTTCCTGCTGAACCTCATCGAATCGATGCTCGTCATCATCCTTGTCATGATGGTTCTCTTCCCCTTCCGAACGGCTGTCGTGGCCGCTATCACCATCCCGCTTTCCACATTCATCAGCGTGGGCATCATGTACATGCTGGGAATCCCGCTGAACACGGTGACGCTGGCTGGCCTTATCATCGTGCTCGGCATGATTGTTGATAACTCAATCGTGGTGCTCGACGGCTATCTGGAATATCTCGGGAAAGGCTACAGCCGATGGCATGCCGCTGCCGAGAGCGCACAGCATTATTTCTTCCCAATGCTGCTGGCCACACTCTGTATCTGTGCCATCTTCTATCCCTTCCTGTTTATCTTCAAAGGACAGTACAGGGAGTTTATCAACGGACTGCCACTCACCATCACCATCAATCTGATGGTCTCGCTCCTGCTGGCTGTCGTCGTCATACCGATCATGGAATTTGCGCTGATAAAGCCCCAAAGATCTGGAAAATCCAGAGAATCCGGTCATTCCGGAAGCATCACCCGCTGGGTGCAGAACACTTACAACCAAGCCCTCGACTGGACGTTCCGCCACCCATGGCTCACCATCTGCGGTGGAATGGCCATCGTGACGGCATCCTTCCTCATCCTCACCCAACTGAAATTCCGCTCCATGCCATACGCCGACCGCGAACAGTTTGCCGTGGAAATATTCCTGCCTGAAGGTAGCGGACTGGCCGAAACGAAGACAATAGCCGACAGTATCTACAACGCCTTGAAGCAAGATGAGCGCGTGCAGTACATCACTTCGTTCATCGGTTGTTCGTCGCCTCGCTTCCAGACATCCTATGCCCCACAGGTGGGTGGAAAGAATTTCGCGCAGTTCATTGTGGCGACACCTTCCGTGAAAGACATGAAAGCCGTACTCGACAAGTATGAACCGCTCTATACCGACCGTTATCCGAATGCACTCGTGAAGTTTAAGGAACTCGACTTCCAGAACGTTGAGACTTTCGAGTTCAGGTTCTATGGCGATGACATTGACTCGCTCCACACGGTAGCCAACCGATTGATGGCTTTCCTGCGCCAACAGCCCGAGCTCTTCTGGGTACATTCCGACTATGAACAGCCCCGATTGCTCACGGAGGTCACGCTGAATCCCACGGCTGCTGCCCAGCAGGGAGTTGACCGCGCCACTACGGCTATGAGCATTGCTATGCTGACGGGCAATCTCAACGTGGGCACGATTTGGGAAAAAGACTATGAAATGCCCATCGTCATCAAAGACCGTCAAAGTGAAAACCTGCCTTTGAGCGGCGTAGGCGACTTGCCGATAGCCAGCAAATTATCCGGAATATCCGGCAATTCTGGAATTTCCGGAATATCCCCCCAGGCCACTCTGCTCCGTCAGGTTGCTGATATCCACCCAGTCTGGAGCGAAGAGAAGATTGTGCGCCGCTGCGGTGAACGCTGTATCTCAGTAAAGGCGGAGCCCCGCCGCGGTGTACTACCCTCAAAGGTGGAAAGCCGTATTGAGGAATTCATCGACAATGACCTCCAGATTCCTCATGGAGTCCGCTCCGAAATCGGCGGTATCGTGGAAGCCAATGGCGAACTGATTCCGCAGATTATGGTTGGCATGTTAGTGGCCTCGCTGATTATATTCTTCTTTATCTTGTTCAACTTCAAGCGTTTCGGCATTACTTTCGTCTGCATTGCCGCCATCAGCCTTGCCTTCCCAAGCATGCTGCTCGGATTGTGGGCCATGAACCGTATGCTGGGACTGACGGCTGTATTCGGTGTGGTCACGCTGATGGGTATCATCATGCGTAATGAAATCCTCATCTTCGAGCATGCCGATGCCCTTGTGAAGAAGGGCTGGAGTGTACGCGATGCAGCCTATGACGCCGGCAAACGGCGCATGGTGCCTATCTTCCTGACCACCTCTACTACCGCCGTGGGTGTCATCCCGATGATTATCGCCGGCACATCTTTCTGGATGCCGGTGGGAGTCAGTATCTTTGCTGGTGGTATCGGAGCCCTGATTCTTGTGGTCACGATGCTACCCGTGGTCTATTGGAAGACGAGAAGCGAAAAGAGACCCTCCCCCAACCCCTCCCTAAATGGAGGGGAGTGATTACTCTATAAATAATAAAAACTGCTATGAAAAGAATAACGTTTATCATAGGTTTGGCCTGTATGATGGCTACAACCATTCAGGCTCAAAACCCATCAGACAGTCCATCTGCCCCCCTCCTTCATAGGGAGGGGACGGGGGTGGGTCTCTATACCCTCCAACAATGCAAGCAGGAGGCGTTGAAAAACAATATTGCCATCCGCAAAGCCGACAATAATATCCGCAGTGCTGAGGAGCAGCGCAAGGAGGCCTACACCAACTATTTCCCCAACGTGTCGGCATCGGGTGCTTACTTCCATGCCAATAAGGCACTTGTGGACGGCTCGGTCAATCCCGCAGAATTCATTCCTGCCGAGGCTGCTGCAATCTTTCCCGCTGAGATAGCAGGTATGTTCGGAAACCCTATTCCCTTCAGCATGATGAAACACGGTCTGCTGGGCAGCGTGACCGCCTTACAACCAGTTTTTGCCGGCGGACAAATTGTTAATGGCAACCGGTTAGCCAAGGTCGGAGTAGAAGCCAGCCAACTGCAACGACAGTTGTCTGCACGCGAAGTGGAACATACCACCGAGCAGTATTTCTGGCAATTGGTACGACTTCAGGAGAAACTCAACACCATCGATGCTGCCCGCCGCAATCTGGAGAGTATAGAAAAAGACGTAAGAACGGCCATCAAGGCTGGCGTTGCGCTGAACAACGACTTGCTGCAAGTACAACTCCACCAGAATGAACTGGCCAGTCAGCGCATCGAGTTGGAGAACGGCATCAGCATCAGCAAGATGGTGCTGGCCCAATATATCGGCATCCCTTATCAGGAGGACTTCAACATCCAGGCTCCTGCCATAGATAAGAACTCAGGGCGGCAGACTGCCTCCCAACTGTTAGAAAAGGAGAGCCTGCTACCCTCTTTGCCTGAATACCAACTGTTGGAAAAGAACGTTCAGGCCAACCAGCTCCAGCAGAAGATGGAGTTCGGAAAGAATCTGCCCACGGTGGCCGTCGGTGCAGGCTATATCTACAACGACCTGATGGACAAGGGCGTCAACCGCGGACTGCTGCTGGCACAAGTCAGCATTCCCATCAGCCAGTGGTGGGGCGGTTCCCACGCCGTGAAGCGGAAAAAGATAGCCGTGCAACAGGCACAAGAAGAACTTGAAAACAACCGACAGCTACTGCTCATCAACATGCAGGCTAAATGGAATGCACTCGATGCCGCCCAAAAACAACTGGACATTGCCCGCCAGAGCATTGAGCAAGCCGAAGAGAACCTTCGCATTCAAACCAACTGCTACAAAGCCGGCACACTCACCATGAGCGATCTGCTACAAGCCCAGACACAGTGCCAGCAGACCCGCGACCGCTTTACCGAAGCCTATACCAACCTGCAACTGAAGGCCCTCGAATACCGTCAGGCTACAGGACAACAATAAAACATAACTTTACTATGAGTGAAGAGAAACTAAACATCAATCAATGGGCTGAAGAAGACCGCCCACGAGAGAAACTGATGAGAATGGGCCCCGAATCGCTGACCAACGCCGAATTGCTGGCCATCCTGATTGGCTCTGGTTCCACGAAAGAGAGTGCCGTAGATCTGATGAAACGCATACTCATCGACTGTAAAAACAACCTGAACACCCTGGGAAAGATGAGTATCCGCGAACTGCAACAGTATAACGGCATGGGACCCGCCAAGGCTATCACCGTGCTGGCCGCCTGTGAGTTGGGTAAGCGGCGACAATCGGAAAAGGCTCAGGAACGCGAGGACTTGGGATCACCGAGGGCCATCTATGAATATATGCACCCCAAGATGCAGGACTTGGACACTGAAGAAGCCTGGGTAATCCTGATGAATCAAAACTACAAACTCATCAAGGCCGAACGTCTGTCACACGGCGGCATCACCGAAACAGCCGTCGATGTGCGCCTCATCGTGAAGGCCGCCCTTATGAACAACGCCACGATTGTGGCTTTCTGCCATAACCATCCGTCAGGAAACACCCATCCGAGCAAGGACGATGACCGCTTGACGGAACGTGTGAGGAAAGCCTGCGAGGTGATGCGGCTCTACCTGCTCGATCATGTTATCGTGACCGACGGCAACTATTACTCCTATCGAGAGCAGGGCAAGCTGTAGTCAGGTGTCTCCCTATTATTTGTCAAACACCCGGCTGAACTCTTCAACGCTGATGCGGACAGGCTCCACCATGAACTCTGGACGGTTATAACTCTTCAGCAAAAAGTTGTTTTGCTCTGGGTCTTCCTGCGGCAACATGAATGCCTTCCCCACCTTTCCGTTATTGAAATAGGAGAAATAGACGCGGCAGAAATTTCCGTCTTCGCGTCGGCTGGCAACCATAATCCAATGACCGTTGCTCGACCACGTGGGATAACTATCCTGAAAACCATCGCTGTTCAGGTTCGTAAGGTCGATTTCCGAAGCATTGTCTTTGCCAAGCGGCAGACAGACGATGTCTGCATCGTGATGCCTGATATGGAAACAGCCATACCGTCCTTTGGCAAAGAGCAGATAGCGGCCGTCAGGACTGATACGTGGCAAGGTAGCACTCTTATCCTGCGATGCTGCATCATAGACCAGTTCCTCTTCGCCAAAGTTGTGAGAGGTCAAGTCAAACGAACGGCGATAGAGGTTATACTGCACTTTCTCAAAGGTGGACCTGATATCTTTTCCGCGCAACTCTTCAGGCAGCGGAACCGACTTACAGTAATAAAGATATTTGCCATCGGGCGACCAAGTGGGATATACCTCCAGAAGCGTGGAGTCATTGCTGACAATGCTCACCGAGTCTTTCATGACGTCATAGAGAATCAGGTCGCTGGCCTCGTCATAGACTTCCAGTTTGTTCCTATTTGCCGTATGGAATCCCTGCCTCGTAATGTTGGTAGAGAAGGCTATCAGCTTGGCCGTAGGATGCCATGCCGGGTAAACACCCGAAGAGATGGTATAGTCACGCTTCAGATTCACCCGCGAAACCTTGCCATCGTTCACGATGACGGTTCCGGCATTCGACAGACGGACATGGAAGAGCATATTGTCTGTCTTGTAGTTTTGATAGCTGTGGCAGTTGATACATTGGCCTATCTTATTATTATTCATGGTGATCTCGTTGTTGAATATCTGCTTCTCTTCAAACGTGGTGAGATTACGCTGGACAATCTCCATGAAAGTCCAAGCCACATACGAAGGCTCAATGAGGCGATACGACAGATACTCATCAATCGGCTCCTTGGCTACATTAATCATGAACGCCTTAAACTTCAGCCATTCGTTTCCCTCTCTCCTCTCTCCTCTCTCATCTTTTCTCTTTCCCCAAACCTCAACCTTCAGGCTCTTGCCCTTCGAGGCATTCATCATGGCATGCCATTCCTCCTCAGGAATCTGCACCTTTACACCATTGCCGTAGGTCTGCTGCTTTCCGTCGGCTGTAGTAATACGTGCCACGCATGCCTCGTATTGATTAGCAGGGAGCATAAAGTTGAGCGGTGCTATATTGTATGGCACGGTGACATTACAGTAATCCGGGAAGATGGGTGGAAGCACGGAGGACTCTGAGGAAGCAGAGGGCACAGAGGGGTGATTCACACACGACGACAGGAGCAGCATGGCTGCAGCCAAAAACAAACTGTAGGAGTGGATATATTTTTTCATTTTTATCTTATGACGCGACTTCGTTATAAATATTACCATTGGGAATAAAAATTTTTCTTCCGAAGAGATTGTACCACCAGTAAGTGTCGCCCCATTCTTTCCGAAGTTCCTCTCCTACCTTTTCAAGATTAGTCCCTGATTTTACATGGTTTTCAAGGGAACCCCAGAATTGTTTATAGCGCTCGTAAACAGACTGTTCTACGGGAAGCATCATCCGCTTTTTTTCAGGGGATTTATCAATAAATAGGATATAAGCCTCCTGTGCTTCCACTGGAAATTGTTCGTTCAGATGCATCTTCACATATTGACGAAGCGAAGCCCAGAAACGACGCGAGTCACATCGTAGCATGGAATAGAACAATGCCTGTTCAGAAGCAACCTTGCTATCGGCTTCATACCAGAGGCTGATACCATTGACAATATAACTGTCACTGTTCTCCACACCTGTAATCTCATCAGGGTAGGATTTCCCAAGTTCACTTATCTTTGACGTCACAGGTGCCGGTTTCCAATTATTGTAAAACAGGTTATGATTCACCAGATTTGTATAGTAATCCGCCAGTTTTTTTTCTCCAGTAGCCAGGGAACAGCGGGAAAGCATTTTCAGGTAGAAGGGCGAGAAACCAGCCTGTATGCTATTTTCATAACTCAGGCGAATGGCTTCATTCTGCATGCCATAATTGTAATAGACCAGAGGCGATGCAATATCCAAAAGGGATACATGGATCGAATCAGGGTTGTAAATATTAACTGCGCTATTGCCCATCTTGAACGAACGATCGAGTAGTCCCCCCTCATTCATCAGAGCAACATTCTTAAGAAATACCATTGTACTCGTCAATTGGGGATTCTCTTCTGCCATTTGGAGGACTTCCTTCCAATTATCATTAAAAGCATAGCGCGTCATACGCATCTCATTAATGTAGTTCTTATCACGGAACATCAACAACCATGTAAAGATAATACCGGCAACAGCGCAAAGCAGCGGTAAAACCAAACGGCCAAAAGCCCAATCACTTAAACGGACAACCGACCAATTCCCCAAACGACAAGAAATAAGTACCGAGACAGCACCCAGCACCCAGAACGGGATAGAAAGATGCTCAGTCTTATCACTTGGGGTCACGAATCGAGGCAAACCAGCCAACACGACATCATCAAATTTCAGATTCGAATAGAACTGAGTATGCCAGATGGCTGCGGTAAAAACAAGCAAAACGACACCAAGAATCTCACGCCATGTGAGTTTCTCGGTAAGCATCAAGCAAAGCATGAAAAGCAAGGCAAACCACCCAAGCACAGGATAGATGCAAAAGCCTAGCAGATACCAAGCAAAATGCCATTTGCGAGGGGTACTGCGTGCAGTCCACAAGAGCAGCAGCATGATAAGATAGCCTACTGACTGCGAGAACCAAAACCCCCTGATTGTAGAAACATAAATCCAATAACCTAAATCCACAACCGAGGTAAGCAGACAAGCAATCGGCAATAGCATCAACGCGGAGATACTTCCCTTCAATCTAAATGCCTTTATACCTACAAAGAAGATGAGCGCCCAGAATATCACCAAGACGGCGGAACCTAAAGCTGGATAATAGAAGAGTTGAGTAAGCCAGGCTCCCACATACTGCATCAGGCCAAAAGGTTTCGACATGAGAGTATGATAGAAAGGTGTTCCATAAAGGAACTCCGAACGGTCATGTGCCGTATAAAACACCTCCTGATTGATGTATAACACATATACAACAAACGAAATGAAAGCCAAAAGGCTTACGTAGAAAAGGCTCCCAGTAAATTTGTTTTTTGTTGTCATCTTCTCGTGTTAAAAGGCTGACTCAATAAATGAGTCAGCCTATGATTAATTATCTTGTGCCCTACTGCCATTCTAAATAAAGTATAGTAATAAAGCACTTACATCAGTTTTTACTTTGTTACAGGTCTTACAGAAACTCCGAAACTGGAGCTCAGGTTGTGGTACATGTCAAGAGAATTATACAGGCCATGCTGGAAAATCAACATATTAGGCATGTTTTCACTGGCATTAACTGCTCCCTTTGAACCATTAACCTGATCTGCCATTGAGGGGAAGTGGTAAGTTCCGGTAATCTCTCCGGTAGCATAATAACCGGCATTTCCGTTTCCGTACAATTCTTCACCGTAGCGATATCCTGCTGCCGGCAAGAAGATGCTGTTTCCATTGACCTTACTGCTTACCTTATATCCAGAACCGGTGAATTCCCAGTTGCAATACTCAAGCAACTCTACGAAATCAGCAGTAGATGGCATTCTCCAGTTGTTGCCCCAGTTTGCAGTGGCAGGATCATGCTTGGCGTCGGAAATAATACTATAGACAGGAACAAAGTTTAAATTATTCTTCTTTTTGTCATCAAGTCTGTCTTTCACATCATTTCCAATATCACCACCAGCATAGTCCTTACGCATCACAGCACCAAACTGATCTTTAATTTCAGTATAATTATTGGCTAAAGGAGATACTGCATACTTGGTTTCCGTAGAACCAATCATGTCAATAACGAGATTGGTCGTCTTTTCGTAATTATACTTCTGGAAATAGGCTAATATATCCTGCTCAGTTGGATCATGATCCAGTTTTAATAAATCTTTAAGATTTGGTAATCTCTCAACAAACTTAGATCCATCCCAATCTATGACAAAATCCAACTCGTCATTGTTAACAGTTGCCTCAAGGAATCCTGTATAACCCTTGCTAATAAGATCATTTATCTTATCCTTTACGAATGAAACAATTATGTCCTTGTTCTGAGCAGCATCTGTCGCGGCTGATACATCTATAAGTTTAGGCTCAGCGATTTTAATAACATTTGTTGTGTCGCAAATCGCTCCAGCCTCTTCAGCACCTTTGTACATATTAAACAAAGTTGACATTGATGTGGGATCTGTTACATTTGTATAGGTTGTGGAAGAGGTTGCCAAAACCTGGGTTCCTGTTACATCACCCCAGACGAAGAGAACACCATTGTCTGATTCTGAAGTTGCGCCAACATTCATATTAGCCCACTTGGTACCACTGGGGAGTCCCAAATCTACAGCCTGACCAGCACTTTTGAGATTTCCTGTGTTTGCTGTATATTGGGTATTGCATGTAGTTTCGCTAATCTCCTCACTACAAGCCACAAACAGACTTGATGTAATAAGCGTGGCGATTGCGAGCTTACTATAATTCATTATTTTTTTCATTATAACGGATGTTTAAATATTTATACATATAAGAACTTATTACTCCTCATAGTAAACAGCCTTGAGTGTCATAGATCCACTATACAGCATGAGGTCAAGATCTTTACCACCGGCAGGGTCTTCGTTTACATATTTCTTTGCGCATTCCCTTGCCATGGTCGGAGTAATCTGAAGTTCATTCAAGCCATTCACCCACTTAACATGATCGTAATAGGTGTTACTCCACCAACCATTCATAACCTTTAGGTCAAAATCAGGAGTTACATCTGAAACGTCAAAGATCAAGGTCTTCAGACCGTCGTAAACCTCATCAGGAATAGTGGGCAGATGTGCACCTTCAGTAGAACTGAAACGCATGGCAGCAGCGTCCCACGCACCGGGCTTAAATGGAAGCTGTGGATCTTCTGCTTTTTCTTCTTCTGACCTGTTGGGATCACCATAGATATAGTACTTCACAAGTGGATCTGTGATTTCATCACATTGTACAGGATATTCTGCGGTAAGCTTTGTCCCGTCAGGGCAAATTGCAGTAAGAACGATTGTATATGGAGTAGTAACCCAATCACCTTTCTCATTCCAATTAACCTTCATTTTCTTCCTCGCAAAGTTACCAACAAATTCCTTACCACCAATATCCCACTTTGCATTGACAGGTGCTAGGGTCGAACAGGTAATGACATTACCATTCTTTCCATTGGCTGCTTTGTCAACAGTGACAGAAGTCTTCGCCTTGAGCTCGTCAACAGTGATGTGATTGCCATTGCTGATATCCTCATGGACAGGATCACAAGCAGCTAAAGCACATACTGCTGTAACTAGCAAAAATAATATCTTTTTCATTTTGATTTCTTTTTATATATTAATAAAGGACTTTATATTGTGTCTCTGGATCAGCTAAATTCCATCCTGGATTCTGCTCCATCTTACCATTCATCAGAGTAATCTGAGCCTGAGGCTTAGGCAAGAAACCGTTGGTAGCAGCGTAACGCTTAGCCCATGAACAGGTCATGTGAGCCATGTTCATAGCATTCTTTTTGCCCTTGACGGTAATAGACTTGCCATTCTGAGCTTGTAGAGCCTTAGCTGCGTATGAACTCTCGCCAGAATCTATACCAGACCAACGACGCATATCGTTGAAACGGAGTCCCTCAAGAGCAAACTCCCAACGGCGCTCGTCCTGAACGGCCTTCAGAGAGTATGCAGTCTGAGGTACACCAGCACGCTTCTGCACCTGATTCATATATTGGGCGTCACCGGTAAGTTCGGTCAACATCAGCAGCACGTCAGCATAACGCATCAGATAGAAATCCTCAAAGTGATCACCCTGCTGCTTGTTGTCAAGCGAACTGGATGAATAACCAGGACACTTCGACCACCATGAATCGTTGTCTGCAGCGCAAGCATCAAGATTGACATCGGCGTACTTCTTAACACCATAGCCCGACTCTTCGCAGTCATCCTTTTCGTAGGTATAAGATGCAAGCTCATGATCGAGGTCAATCAAAGTTCCAAGTTTACGGATGTCAGAATAACCACCAGCAACCTCTGCTGCTGTCCAGTCATCCCAAAGATTGCTGGAAGGAGTACCCTGACCCCAACCCTGGTTGAAAGGATAAGTCTTGTCACGCTTACCATTGTCATTGGTAGCACCATTACGAAGGCCCCAGAAGCAAGAGAGGTAGTTTGAATACATACGAGAGTTGTTGTAGGTTCCACCGATAGCCCACTTAGAGGCATTCATAAACTGAATCTGGAAGATTTCCTCAGTGTTGCCGTTACCCATACCAGGTTGGTCGAAGCAGTTTTTGCGGTCCATGTCTGCGATGAACTCGTATGCATGACCTTTACCGTCATGCGCCTCATCCCAGAGCAGACTATTAGAGTACTGCCAGAGTGAACGGAAGTCCTCGCAAAGTTTGTATCCACCATTGGAAACGATGTCTTTCAGAGCATTGACAACATCAGCCTTTGTAAGAGTACCTCCATTGCAACCCTCCTGTTCGACGAGTTCAAGAGTAGCGTCACCTTTGGCAAGTTCACCAACTTTCTTATAGAAACCGGCCCAGAACATCCACGCACGAGCCATGAATGCCTCGGCAGCGAACTTATCAGCATGACCAGAACCGTTGGCTCTTTCTGCCTTCATCAGATTTTTGGCAGAGACGAAGTCAGAAAGTATCTGAGGATAGATCTTCTCTTCCGCACTTACCTGCTGCTGCATCTCGTCAGTAATCGTGGTAGAGGTAATCAGAGGAACATCACCATACAGCTGGGTGAGCCACATGTAATAGAGACCACGCATGAAGTAACCCTCACCGAGCAACTGATTACGCTGTACGGTATTGCCTGTCCAATCTACATTATCGATGGTTTCAATCTGGTTGTTAGCGCGGGAAACACCACCATAGAGAAGGATGAAGTCCTGTTCATACTGATTAGCACTTGCAGTTGTAAAATGATGCAGAGACTTAGCTACATTGTCCTGCAAGCCACCACTACCATAGCAGTCATCTGACATAAGCGACCACCAATAGAAAGGATTATTTAATATACCACTTTGGTCTCCGCCACCTAATGTATTCATAATACTATAGGTAGCAGCATTCAATGCCTCAACATCTGCAGGTTTACCTGGAAATGTAGCCGCCGTCATCTCTGTGACACGGGGATCAGTGTCCAGCATATCGTTACATGATGTAAACAAGGCTGCTGACGAAACAACTAATGCTGATAAAATATATTTCTTCATAACTTATTGTCGAATTAGAATTTAATACTTGCACCAATCAAATATGTACGAGATGGCGGGTAAAGACCGAGGTCAATACCTGAAGCCCAACCATTACCACCTGCAGAGTTACCTACCTCAGGATCGAGACCGGTGTAACTGGTGAAGGTGTAGAGGTTCTGAGCCTGCACATAGAGACGGAGTTGCTGGAACGGACAAGCCTTCCAGATGTTCTTGAAGTCGTAACCAAGCGTTACTGTCTTAATCTTAAAGTAGTCGGCATCTTCCATATAGCGTGTAGATACCCAGTTGACATTCTCACTACCTGTACTTGAAATACGTGGTTGGGTGTTGGATGAACCTTCACCAACCCAACGATTCAGGATGGTGGTATCATAGTTCTGGTAAGGAGCATCACTATATGAGCGATAAGAACGCATAATCTGCTGTCCAAATGCACCAGCACCGTTGACAGCGAAGTCAAGACCCTTCCAAGTAAAACCGAGGTTGACACCAAGCATAATATCAGGGTTAGGATTACCAATCTCATGACGGTCGCAATTGTCACCCTCTGCATAGGTAATCACACCATCACCATTCCAGTCATCCCAGATCATGTCACCAGGCATTGCGCTGTCAAGAACAGCTTTTCCAGCTGCACGTGCAGCGTCAATCTGCTCCTGATTCTGCCAGATGCCACTGTAGGACATGCCGTAGAAGTAACCGATGGGCTTACCTTCCTCTGCGCGGTAAATATACTCTGTACCCTGTGAAAGGACGCTTGCAGGGCCATTGATATAGTGGTTGTCGTTAGCAATACGGGTTACCTTGTTCTTATTGGTAGCAAAGTTCACACCAACATTGTAACGGAAGTCCTTACCGATTTGGTCGTTCCAAGTTAGAGCAAGTTCTACACCAGTGTTCTGTACGTCACCACCATTGATGGCTGCAGGATTAGTACCATAAATAGCAAGCAGGTTACCACCGATCAGCCAGTCCTTAGTCGTCTTCTTATACCAGTCGAAGTTTACGCCCAGACGGCTGTTGAGGAAACGGGCATCGAAACCTAAGTCTAACTGTTCTGAAGTTTCCCAAGTGAGATCGGGATTTGGTACGATGTTAGCATATGCACCAGTCTTTGGTGTTCCTGCAACGGATGTTGCCATGTCGGAACCGAACTTGTAACCACTGTCACCAGATTCGCCAGACAGAGCAATCGTAGCCATATACTGGTACTTGGCAATGTCCTTGTTACCGTTCTGGCCCCAAGATGCACGGAGTTTGAAGAAGTCCATCCAACTCTTTGTGCTCTGCATGAATGGCTCATTGCTGACGACCCAACCAGCAGAAACAGAGGGGAAGAAGCCCCAACGCTTACCATCAGTGAAGATGCTTGAACCATCATAACGCATGGTAACGGTAGCCATATAGGTCTCATTCCAGTCCCAAGTCAAACGGCCGAACCAAGAAGCGAGATACTCTTCATCATTGGGTTTGCCCGTCAAAGTTACATCAGTAGAATTTAAGACCTTAAAGTTAGAAAGCCATGCAGAATCCCAACCCTTTAGGGTTGCGAGTTGCTCGCCATAAGAAACCTTGTTGGATCCAGCGAGGTTAAAGCTCCAAGCGGTGCTTTGGAAAGTCTGTCCAACCATGGCGCTAATCTTGTGACCGCTAATAACAGGAAGATCATAAGTAAGGGTATTCTCAACTGACCAATTGGTATTTAACCACGCGCTCTGGTTATTAGTATAGACGATTGATGTGGCATTACCGTAACCTGAAGATGCTGGCTCACCATAGCCGCGATATCCACCAGAACCCCAGTTATAGTTAAACTGAGAACGGAGTCTCAGGCCCTTGATAGGCTGAATAACGGTGAAAGCTGTTGCGCTGGTATTGACGCTACGGCTCTCTGCCATAGAGTTGAAACCACCCTTAGAAAGGTTCTCCCATGGGTTGCTGAACAAAGAAGAGTTCCAACCTTGACCATATCTAACTACACCGTCAAATCCCTGATAATAATAGGTATCACCATTGTAAGCGTACTGTGGCATAAACGGAGACGTTTGGAGCAAACTGTGAATGTAACTCCAATACATACCATCCTCAGCCAGGTCATGGTTCCTGGTATAGCCGATAGAGATGTTCTCACCGATAGTGATGACATCGAAGTCTTTGGCTTTCAAGAGTACATGATCGCTATTAATACGGATAGTGTGACGTTTATAATAAGAGGCCTGATCAGCACCCATGATACCTTCGTTACCGGTGTAGGTGTAAGACATGGCAAACTTTGAACGGTCAGTTCCACCGGTCAAGGTTACAGAATGATTCTGCTGAACAGCATTTTTGTTTTCGAATTTACCCCACCAGTCTGTGCCTGACCAACCGCTATTAACCTTGGTAATAACGTCTTGAGGGATAAAGCCTGCCCAATCCATCTTCTGACCAGAAGTATTGAAAGTGTACTCATCGAGGATGGTCATGAACTGCTGGGCATTGAGAAGCTGTGGACGCTTGTAGGCATTAGACCAACCAACAGCACCATTATAGCTGATTTCAATCTTACCAGCTTTACCCTGTTTGGTTGTAACAAGAATCACACCGTTAGCTGCACGGGCACCATAGATAGCTGCAGAAGCAGCATCCTTCAGCACGTCGATGCTCTCGATATCATTAGGGTTAATGTCGTCAAGGCTTCCGCCTGCTACGCCGTCAATCACATAAAGAGGCGAAGAATTACCAGTGGTACCGATACCACGGATGTAAACCTTATAACGGCTACCCTTACCAGGCTGGTTAGACGAACTGGTAATCTGTACACCAGGAGTGCTTGACTGCATAGCTTCGAGAGCGTTGGTGGTGTTCAGTTTGGCAATATCTTCACCCTTTACCTGAACAGTAGCACCGGTAATCAGTTTTTTCTTCTGAGTACCATAACCGATGACCACGACTTCATCGAGGTTGGTGTTGTCCTCTTCCAATGTCACATCGATGCGGCTTTCATTGCCAACCCTTACTTCATAGGGCTTAAAACCAACGTAGGTAACAACCAACGTGGCATTCGGCCCTACACTGAGAGAATAGTTACCATCGAGATCGGTAACCGTACCATTACTTGTGCCCTTCTCCATGATGCTGGCTCCAATGACGGGTCCCATGGCATCAACAACTGTTCCAGACACTTTCTTCGTCTGCTGAACCGACTGAACGGATTTCACAGCAGAGTCAGCCATTGCCTGAGGTGACCATAGCAATCCTGCGATTGCACAGACACCAGCAAGAAACGCTGTCTTTCCAAAGTTTTGATTCATACTTAAGTATTTTCTTTAGGTTTAAAATAAGGAATATTCACTGAATGGCCGCCATTTATAGCGGTTGAACTGACTGCCGTCTCTGCAAAAGGTTAAATCACAGACGGCATGGCTACACAAATCATGCTGAACTTTCTTTTCCCATACTTTCAGTTATTAATGTTACACAATAGTTTAAATTCTAACTGCTTTAAGTTTCTCATGATTGAGAGTATAATAGTTGATGTTTTGACAAAATAATACGCTTTTTTAGGTTTTTAACGCTGCAAAGATAAGAAAACCCTTAATAACCTAATAATATAAAATGATTCTAAAACTTTAGAATTCGTCTCATTCTACGTGTCAATTTGGAAAATGTTACATAGAATAAAGCGAAAGAGACACAATCGAAATAAATTTTAGTCTAAGTGCAGCAATTGCTCAAATGCCGTGAGGTCGTCATCAAGCTTCTGCATCGTAATTTTGGCGTAGATTTGGGTCGTAGTAATGTTTGTATGTCCAAGAATGCGGCTGACACTCTCGATGGGTACTCCTTTATTGAGGGCTAGGACGGCAAAACTGTGCCTGGCGCAGTGCATCGTGATATGTTTCTTAATTCCGCACTCGTCTATCACCCGATGGATGCGCTTGGCCATGGTCCGGTATTCCATTGGTGGAAAAACATTTTGCCCTTCCTGATGATACTTTCTGATTATTCCAAGCGGGATGCCAAGCAACTTAACCTGAAAGGGAATTTGAGTCTTGTGTCTCTTTGAGACAATCCATGTTCCCCCGTTAATGGTGACTACATCAGAGAGTTTGAGCTCTTTTATGTCGATAAATGATAAGCCCGTGAAAGTAGAGAAAACAAATATATCACGTGTGAAACATAGTTCGGGGCTCTTGAAGTCATGCTTCATCAGTGTTCCGATTTCTTCTTCCGTGAGGTATTCCCGTGGACGGATGTTCTTTGCGATACGGAACTGGCCGAAGGGATTCCATTTCAAAAGGCCACGGGCATACGCCCTGGTAACCACCCCTTTGAGCAATTGGCAAGCAAGCCAAATGGTTCCACCATGCAAACCGCGGTCGATACTGAGATAGATACTGAAATCGTTAATGTGCTGTGGCATGAGGTCCGACAGGGATATATCGTTGATTTGCAGCCAGTCGCGCAGAAAGGCTGCAACATATTGCCGTCCCTGCTGCATGGCCCGGAGCGATCTTTCACTCCGGTCCTTGCCGACCCTGTTCTGGAAGCGTTTCAGATCCAAATCGTATGCTTCCAATAGCGTTATTTCCCTGTTATTGTCCATCTTGGCTGCAAATCTAACAAGAAATCCATAAAAATCCAAATAATTATGTAAATATTTTTGTTGTAATATCGAATATAATTTAAGAAACACTTAATACTTAAGTATGAATCAAAACTTTAGAAAGACAGCATTACTGGCTGGGGCTTGCGCAATTATAGGATTGCTCTGGTCACCTCAGGTAATGGCTGATTCTGCTGTTAAAATTATTCAAAATGTACAGCAGTCGAAGAAAGTGTCGGGTACGATTGTTGATGCCATGGGTCCTGTCATCGGCGCCAGCATTCTGGAAAAGGGCACAAGTAATGGTACGGTTACCGATCTCGACGGTAACTATTCTCTCAATGTAGGGCCGAATGCTACACTGGTTGTCAGTTATGTCGGCTTCAAGACCCAGGAAATCAAGGTGGGCAACAACACCCGTCTTGACGTAACGCTTGAAGAGGAAAACACGAACCTCGATGAAGTGGTGGTTGTGGGTTACGGTGTACAGAAGAAGAAACTGATCACCGGTGCTACCGTGCAGGTGAAGGGTGATGACATCGCCAAGCTCTCTACAACCGATGCTTTTACCGCTCTGCAGGGCCAGACCCCTGGTGTGATGATCTTGCAGAACAGTGGTCAGGCAGGTGAAGGCTACAAAGTTAACATCCGCGGTATCGGTACGAATGGTAATTCAGACCCCTTGTACGTTATCGACGGTGTTGCCGGTGGTAGCCTTAACGACCTCAACCCTTCTGACATCGAATCTATCGACGTGTTGAAGGACGCTGCATCAGCAGCCATCTACGGTGCCCGTGCTGCCAACGGTGTGATTCTTATCACTACCCGCCAGGGTAAGTCTGGCAAGATCCAGGTCAACTACGATGGCTACTTCGGGTGGCAGTATCTGGCCAAGGCCTCAGATGCCCTTAATGCCCAGGAATACGTGTATAGCCGCAAACTCCGCGAATTCAACGGCGGCGCTGCCGTTCCTGAATGGGAGGCTAAACTTCCTGCCGATATTTACCAGAAGCTGCAGAATGGCTGGGAAGGAATCAATTGGATGGATGAATCTTACCACAAGGGAGCCATGACCACGAACCATTCTATCGGCTTGGTAGGTGGTAATGATGTGTCAAAGTTCAACTTGGGCTTTGCATACACCAAACAGGACGGTATCCTCGGTGGCGAGACACAGTCTAAGTTTGATCGTTATAATGTACGCATGAACTCTTCACACGTACTCCTCCGTTCAAACAGCAAGTTCGACGTCATCACCATCGGTGAGAACTTCAGCATGAGCCGTAGGAGCCGCCGCGGTATCTCACAGAGCAGCATGTACTGGAACAACATCCACGACCTTATGACTGCCAACCCGCTGCTTCCCGTCTATGATGAGAACGGAAACTACTATACCAATGCAGAGATGGCAGCCAACGGCTGGACCCTCGGTTCAGTCGTTAACCCGCTGGCCATCGCTGCAACCACCAGTCAGGGCTTGAACGAAAGCAACAACTGGAATATCAACGCAAGTGCATATCTGGAGATTCAGCCTATCAAGAACTTGATTTTCAAGTCGCAGTTCGGCTATCGTTACGGCTTCGGCTCTTATCGTGCCATGACAAGAGTCCATGCTTCAGGTACCAATGTGGCCGACCAGGATAATGCTTCCCAGCAGATCAACATCTGGTCGCGCATCTCATTAGAGAACACTTTAACTTACACCATCGACATTGACAAGCACAACATCAATGCGGTAGTAGGTCAGTCTATTGAAAAGAACACATACGGCGAGAACCTCTATGCTTCTGGCAACAACCTTCTCTTCGGTGACAGCTGGGATCACGCATACGTGAGCAACGCACAGATTAAGAAGTTGGCCGACGTTTCAGTCAGTGGAACTCCTACGGGTGACAACTCACTAGCATCTTGGTTCGGTCGTGTAAGTTACAACTACGCTGAAAAGTATATGTTGCAGGCTACTCTTCGTGCCGACGGTTCTTCAAACTTTGCCCGTGGTCATCGTTGGGGTTACTTCCCATCAGCATCTGTGGGTTGGGTTGTTACCAACGAGTCGTTCATGGAGAGCACCAAGAGTTGGATGGACTTCTTGAAACTCCGCGCTTCTTGGGGTCAGAACGGTAACTGTAACATTGCCAACTTCAACTACCTGACTCAGGTAGGTTTCTCTACTGCCAACAGTTACTTCTTCGGCAAGGGCAACCACGAAGAGGCTACCACCGGTGGTTCATTCAACGTGTTGGGTAACCCTGAACTTACTTGGGAGACCTCTGAGCAGATTGACCTCGGTATTGATGCCCGCTTCCTCAACAGCCGTCTGGGTGTGGCATTCGACTGGTATAAGAAGACCACAAAAGACTGGCTTGTCAATGCTCCGATCCTCGGTGTTTACGGTATCGGCGCTCCCTATATCAATGGTGGTGACGTGAAGAACACCGGTATTGAGGCCGCTCTCAGCTGGAACGACCAACTTGCCAACGGTTTGCGCTACGGTGCTTCTCTCAATGTGGCATACAACAAGAATGAGGTTACCAGACTTGCTAATGCCGAGGGTATCATCCATGGTCCTGGTGCAGTATGGCATCAGTTGGAGGGTGAGATCTACCGCGCACAGGTAGGCCAGCCTATCGGTTTCTTCTATGGCTATAAGACCGCTGGTGTATTCCAGAACGGTGAGCAGATTGCTGAGTTCTCTCAGAAGTATCAGGACAAGGTGCATGGCGGCAACGACAAGTTGCGTCCCGGTGACCTGATTTTCGTTGATGCCAATGGCGACGGTGCTATTGACGATAATGACCGTACCTTCATCGGCGATCCTCATCCCGACGTGACCCTGGGTGCCAACATCAACCTTGCATACAAGGGCTTTGACTTCTCGGTAACCGGTAACGGTGCATTTGGTCATCAGATTCTCCGCACCTGGGCCAATCAGGACTTCATTGAACTGAATCCCACCAAGAAGATTATCTATGGCTCCTGGAAGGGTGAAGGCACAAGCGACAAGCTCCCCATCTTCGATGGTTTCGATACGCCTAACTGGAAGAACATGTCTTCTGCTATGCTCGAGGATGGCGACTACTTCCGTATCTCCAACATTACGCTCGGTTACGACTTCACGAAGATTTGGAAGACCAGTCCATTCTCTCAACTCCGTCTCTATCTTGCAGTCAACAACCTTTACACATTCACGGGCTACACAGGTATGGATCCTGAAAATGGTTCTGATGGTGGTTCTGGCAACTCTTGGGCTGCAGGTATCGACACGGGTGTGTATCCTGCTCCGCGTACCTACTTGATTGGTGTAAACATTAAGTTCTAATATCACATTCCAGTAAAACAACAGAAATTATGAAAAAAATATTTATAATGGCAGTGGCTGCAATTTTTGCCTTGACATCTTGCGAGGATTTCCTCGATTCACAAGACTACACTGGTAAGAACAGCACGAACTTCCCATCAACCAATGAGGACGTTGACAAGATGGTTGCAGCCGTTTACAAGTCATGCTTCTACGGTCCGTTCCAGGGCAACAACCTTGAACAGTACTTCTCCGTAGCAAATATCATGTCTGACGATATGTTTGGCGGTGCCGGTCTGGGTGACCCCTGGTGGCAGGCACTCGACAAACTGATGTATGCCCAGACTAACCAGATGCAGGATCTCTGGACGTATGCCTACGAGACCATCGCCCGTGCAAATGCAGCTTTGGGCGTGATCGACAACATTGCTGACGAAGAGACGCGCAACCAGACCAAGGGCGAACTCCTCTTCATGCGCGCGTACAGTTATTATTACCTCGTGCTGGCGTTCAACAATGTTCCGTTCATCGAGAAGGCTCCTGAGACTGTTGCTGAGGCACAGACCGCTCCGGCACAGGTAGAAGGCAAGGAAATCTTCAAGCACATTGCCGACGACATCTATGAGGCAACCTCTATCATGCCTTCTTATAAATACGATGGCTGGCAAAAGCTTCCTTTCGGCAAGGTAAGCCGTTGGGCTGCCGAGGCTTTCCTGGGCCGTGCATTCCTGTTCTATACCGGTTTCTATGGCGAATCCAGCTGGCCTAAGACTGAAGGTGCCATTGAGAAGAGCTATGTTACTGAAAAACTGAAAGACTGTATCGACAACTCTGGCCATGACCTGCTGCCTGACTACCGTTCACTGTGGGCTTACTCTAACCAGTACACCGCCAAGGACTACGATTACGTAAAAGACATGGTGGATGCAGGTACCTGCTATGAGGAAGGTAACAAGGAAGTCCTCCTCGCTATCAACTTCCAGTACCAGTCAGCATGGTCATCGCAGTTGCACCTGACCAACCAGTACGGCCTGTTCTTCGGCATCCGTTGTGATGGTAATAACCAGGACGATGACCGCTACCACGTAGGCACTCCTACTTCTGTCTATCCGTTCAGCACAGGCTGGGGTTGCGGTACGGTAGCCACGAACCTTGTGAACGACTGGAAGAGAATCGAGCCGAACGACCCACGTCGTGATGCTTCTATCCTTGACATGAGCCAGACCCAACTCGATCCGGGTACCTTCTCTGACGCTGTTGAGCTGACGATGTATCACCAGAAGAAGATTACCTCCGTACGTTCTTCTGGAGGCACCAAGTACTCTTGGTCCATCGATGCCATGGGTTCTGACGGCAATGGTAACTACCAGGCTTCCAACTGTACGCCTCTGACCATTTTCCGCTTTGCCGACGTACTCTTGATGTATTCTGAGCTGACGAAAGACGCTGCTCCTCTGAACCGCGTGCGTGCACGTGTCGGTTTGCCTGCAGTAAGCTATTCAGAAGAGGCTCTCCGCAACGAGCGCCGTTGGGAGCTGGCCTTCGAAGGCAGCCGTTGGGATGACCTCCGTCGTTGGGGCATTGCCGCAGAGGCACTTTCCAAGCAGAATGGCCAGGCTATGTTCAATCAGGGTAAGCAGGTGAATATGAACTTCGCCAACTATGCAGCCCGCTACAATGCAACGAAGGGCTTCTATCGTATTCCTAAGTCACAGATCGACCTTTCCGGTGGTGTATATAAGCAGAATGCCGGTTGGGAGGACGATGCTGCTAATCAGTTTGCAGGTTATTAATTCTTAAACAGGTAGATTAATATGAAAAAGATATTGTTTTCTTTAGCAGTTGTATTCTCATTTGCACTCACAGCGTGTGATCCTGTAGAGGATTTCACCAAGAATACAGCAGGAGATTTCACTGGCGATCAGATTGACGCCACACTTGTTCAGGAAGATGGCGACAACCTCGTAAAGGTTACTGTACATAATCCCGGAACTGCCCAGATTTCTAACGGCAAGCAGACTATCAAGGCCAACTATGCCGACTTGATTATGCGCGAGATGGGTGCCAACACCGTTTATATCAAAGTGATGAACGCGAAGGGCGACATCGTTGAAAAGGAGTATCCTGTCACGGTCACCAAGATGACGCATCCGCTTCCTGTTCTCGAAACCATCATTTGGCAGGGCGAGGCTACTGGTGGCGGTTGGAGTGGAACACTCCGTTTCTGCGTAGGCCAGACCAATGAGGGTATTCTGCCTTATCTTCCAGACGATACCTATGATTGGATGGCAGGCAAGAAGATGAGCCTCGACATTTCTGCTGCTGATCCCGGTGCTACCGTTCGTGTAACTACGGGTTGGTGGTCGGTCAATCTCTGCGACGATATCCCCATCCCAGAAGCGCCTTGCAAGATCCAGTTCACTATGACACAGGATTTCGTTGATGTTTGTAAGACCCAGCACCTGCTCTTCACGGGTAACGGTAACTACACCATCACCAAGTTCTACTACGAACTGTAATACCCCATTGGTATAATATATATTTGGCTGTGGCAACTGTCACAGCCAAATATTTTATAAAACGCACATGAAAAGAATTGTAGCAAATAGCCTTTCCGGTTTAGTCGGTATCATCGTATATCTGTTTTGGGCCATACCCTTCCGGGGTATGCTCAATTTCCATGAGGAGTTCCAGCTGTTCCAGACGGATGCTCCCTATTTCTGCACTCACTTATTGCAGAAAGGCGGGATAGCTATCTACATTTCAGAATTCCTGATCCAGTTCTATAACAATTACTGGGTCGGTGCCTTCATCATCGCCCTGGAGTTTGTCCTGATTCAAGGATTGACACTCTACATCTTGAAAAACATGCTCCCTGCGTGGAGTAAAAAGCATGGATATCTGACGTTTCTCCTTTCATTTATTCCCATGCTATTCCTATGGATCGTCTTGGGCGATGTCAATGTGATGCATTCGCTCATTATCGCCGTGATAATCGCCTTATTACTGACCGCCCTTTTGATTCGGATAGTCAAAAAGACGACATATAGGATCTTGGGTGCAATCGTGGCGGTGGCATTGTTCGTCTGGCTGGCGGGAGCCCACCACTACCGCATACCAAACATGGTGTTGGATATTTCCAATATTTATAATCCGAAAACCATCGAACTGCTAGATTATGACCTTCTGGTAAGGGGTAACCGCTGGGAACAGGTAATCCGAAAAGCCGAACGACAGCAACCCGACTTGCCTCAGAGTGTTTGCGCCACGAATCTCGCTTTGGGAATGACCAATCAGATGGGGCATCGTGCCAGTGATTTCTTCCAGAATGGTCCCGAAGGTCTTTTTCCCGCATTCAACAAAGATCCCTTTTCTACACTCACCACGGCCGAAGTCTATTTCCAGCTGGGGCTCATCAACACGGCTCAGCGTTATTACTTCGAAGCCATGGAGGCTGCTCCCAACTACAAGAAGAGTTGTCGCTGCATTCGCCGATTGGCTGAGACCAATCTGCTTAATGGCCAGTACGGTGTGGCACGAAAATATCTCCATATCCTTGAGAAAACGGTTTTCTACAAGAAGTGGGCTCAACGTACGTTGTCGATGATTGACGAAGGAGAGGCGTCTGTCATGAAACATCCCTTGTATGGCCGTCTGCGCCGCATGAGGCTAAAAGAAGATTTTCTTTATAGTGACCATGAGATAGACAAGATCTGCGGGCGGCTGCTGATGCAGAATCATGAAAACGTCTTGGCCATGCAATATATGCTGCTCTACCCGTTACTCGAGAACAACTATAACAAGTTCTTACAATATATGCATCTTGTCAGGGAAGAGGTTCCCTACAGTCAGGAATTCGCATCTTTTGAAAAATATCTGCGCAAACGATAAAGACTGATTGAAATGAAAAATAGATTCTGGCATTGGGTGATGGTCTGGGGGAGTTTGCTGCTAACAGCTTGTTCTTCAGAGCCAAAGGATGTAGCGAAGACTAACAGTTTGCCCTCCATCTTCCCGGATTATATCGGCGTGACTATCCCCATGGGAATCGCTCCGCTCAACTTCAACGTCATGGGAGATGTTGAGCGTGTCGATGCCATTGTCAAGGGGAGCAAAGGAGGCGAGCTTCATGCAAATGGTCGATGGGCAGCATTCGATGTTGACGACTGGCATAGACTTGTGGCTGCCAACCGTGGAGGAAAACTTACAGTCACGGTTTGCGCCAAGGTCAAAGACAAATGGGTGGGCTACAAAGATTTTGATATATATGTCAGCCAATATGAACTCAATGAGTGGGGACTGACTTACCGCCGCATTGCTCCTGGGTATGAGGTCTATAGCCAGATGGGCATCTATCAGCGAGACCTGAGTTCTTTCGACGAATATACCATCATTGACAACACCAAGGTCTATGGCATGTGCGTGAATTGCCACACCGCGAATCGCACCAATCCCGACCAGTTCGTATTCCATGTCAGAGGCGAGCATGGAGCCACGATGGTACAACAGTCCGGTCAGCGAGAATGGCTACAGGCTAAAAATGAAATGTTAGGTGGGTCGATGGTGTACCCCTACTGGCATCCATCGGGACAGTATTGCGCTTTCTCCACCAACCAGACGAGGCAGGCTTTCCATATCACCAATCAGAACCGTATAGAGGTGTTCGACATGTCATCCGACATCTTTGTTTATCATCCGGCCACCCATGAGATTATCTCCGATTCCCTGATTGCTACCAAAGACTGGTCGGAGAATTGTCCCGTATTCTCTCCCGACGGCAAGAAACTATACTTCATCACCTGTTTCCAACAGTCCTATCCTATGCACTACAAGGATGAGCAATACAACCTGTGCTGCATCGACTTCAATCCCACGACCGGCACCTTTGGTCATAAGGTAGATACGCTGTTCAATGCTGTCGCCATGGGCAAGAGCCTCACATGGCCAAAGCCGTCCTACGATGGCCGATATCTGATGTTTACGCTTTGCGATTACGGTTACTTCAGCATCTGGCATCGCGAGTCGGAGCAATGGCTGATGGATTTACAAACAGGCAAGGCTCACCCAATGGACGAGATCAATAGCAAAGAGGCCGACAGTTACCACAACTGGAGCACAAACAGCCGTTGGATAGTCTTCACCTCACGGCGATCCAACGGGCTCTATTCCCAATTGTTCTTGGCATCGGTCGATGAGAACGGCAGAGCCACCAAGCCGTTTCTTCTGCCGCAAGAGAACCCGCTGAAGTATTATGAAGAGACCTTGTTCTCATTCAACACGCCTGATTTCACGAAATCCAAGGTAAATTTCGAAACGAGTGCCGCTCATCACGAAATCGTCAGCAACCAGCGAACAGAGACAAAGGTGAAATGAACGTTATGAAGCCTAAACATCAAAAATAATACATTTCCTTTGTTTTGCCCCGACTTTTTGTATCTTAAGCTTCCGAAGTTACTTGCGCTCGGCAAAGCAAATTAAAGCAAGTTTTATTTGCTTTTGTGCTCACTTATTCGTATCTCTGCGCTCAAACAGCGCGAAGATACTTGCGCTCGACAAAGCAAATTTAAACAAGTTTTATTTGCTTTTGTGCTCACTTATTCGTATCTTTGCCCACCAAATAAGGAAACAAATGACACAAGAAGAGAAAACAAGCATTGAAGAACGTATCGTGGATATACTCAAGACAGTGTATGATCCGGAGATACCTGTCAACATCTACGACCTCGGCATGATCTACAAAATAGACATGCAGGAAGACGGCACGCTGGAGATGGACATGACCTTCACGGCTCCCAACTGTCCTGCCGCCGACTTTATATTAGAAGATGTACGCACGAAGGTGGAAAGCGTGGAAGGCGTAAAGACTGCCAACGTGAACCTCGTCTTCGAGCCCGCATGGGACCAAAGCATGATGAGCGAAGAAGCACGCGTTGAGTTAGGATTCGAATGAATGTATTATGAAAAAGAACATCTACATACTATCTGACGCGCACCTCGGTTCGTGGGCCATTGACCACGGAAGGATGCAGGAAAGACGACTGGTAAGGTTTCTTGACAACATCAAGGAGAAGGCTGCAGCCGTCTATCTGCTCGGCGACATGTTCGACTTCTGGTACGAATGGAAATACACCGTGCCCAAAGGCTACACCCGATTCCTGGGAAAACTCTCCGAACTGACGGACATGGGCGTGGAGGTACATTTCTTCACCGGCAACCACGACATCTGGATGTACGGCTACCTGGAAGAGGAATGCGGCGTCATCCTGCATAAGAAGCCCGAGACCATAGAACTCTACAACAAGGTGTTCTACATGGCCCACGGCGACGGACTGGGCGACCCCAACCGCAGTTTCCAGTTCGTGCGCAGCATTTTCCACAACAAAACCTGCCAATGGCTCTTCACCCACTTCATTCCGCAAAGCTGGGCCATGACGTTCGGACTATCCTGGGCCAAGCGTTCGCGCCTGAAACGGGCCGACGGCAAAGAGCCCGCCTATATGGGTGAAGACAAGGAATATCTGGTGCAATTCACCAAGCAGTATATGAAAGATCATCCCGACATCGATTATTTCATCTATGGCCACCGCCATATCGAGCTTGACCTGATGCTCTCCCGCAAGAGCCGCATGATGATCATCGGCGACTGGATCTGGCAGTTCACCTACGTCGTATGGGACGGTGAGCACCTTTTCCTCGAAGAATACGTGGAGGGCGAAAGTAAACTATGACCGTCCAAATTATTCATTTTGCATAATTCAATTTGCATAATTCAAAATAAATAATTAGATTCCATGAAGCAGGAATTGGAAAAGTCCCATGAAGCGAATGCCATGATTGTCAATATATTCAGCTATGTCACTTCCTACGATGACAATCTTTCTGAAATTATTGTCAATCTTTAGCAGCGACTTTAGTTCTTGTTCGCGTTTCTCTTCGCTGTCGAGGGCAAAGGCCGACTGGATGTAGTACTTCTCCCTGCCATTGCTGGCAATGAAATCCACTTCATACTGAATATACTCCATTTTCCCATTCCGCTTCTCCCGTGACTCCACCAGCCCTACGTCAACAGTCAGGCCACGCATGCGCAGTTCGTTATAAATCACATTCTCCATGATGTGGGTAATTTCCTGCTGGCGGAAGTTCAGTTTAGCGTTCCTCAACCCTATATCGGCGGCATAGTATTTCTTGATACTCTCGAAGTATTTATTACCTTTTATATTATATCGCTTAGCTCCTTCAAACAGGAAAGCATCTTCAAGGTAACTGATATAGTTGGCCACAGTCTCGGTGTCTATTTTGACATTTTGCACGTTTCTCAACACATTGCTGATACGGTTGGAGTTTGTGAGCGAGCCTACCGACGAGCAGAGGGCGTCGGCCAATGCAGACAATGCCTCGCGGTTCTTCACATGGTTACGTTCTACCACATCGTCTAAATAAGTCTTGTTCCAAAGGCGTTGCAGATAGGCCACCTTCTGCTCAGGCGTGCGCTGCCTTAGCAGACCCGGCATGCCACCATAAGTGTAGTATTCTTTCCATAGTTCGCTGACACTCTCGGTGCGGTCTGTGGAGAACTCCTTGAAGGAGAAAGGATACACCCTCACCTCGTCGCCACGTCCACGGAAAATGGTTTTAATGTCGGACGAAAGGAAATGTGAATTGCTGCCCGTGACATACACGTCAACATTGTCCTTGGCATTAAGGCCATTAACGAGTTTCTCGAACCCATCCACCTCTTGAACCTCATCGAGAATAACATAGTAGTTAGCTTCGTTGGAGGTGATGCGGCAATAGAGGTAAGCTTTCAAGGCCTGGCGATCAGTCAAATCGCCATGTTCTTCATCGTCTGTATCAAAGGATACCATGATGATCTGTTCGGCAGGGATACCTTCCTGTAGAAGATAATCTCTGAAGATTCGGTTAAGCAGCCACGACTTGCCACACCGTCTCGGCCCGGTTATAATCTTCACCTCACCATTGTCCATGCGGTCTATCAGCTGACGCAGATAAGTCTCGCGTTGAATGTATTGTTTCATTTCATTCGGAATTTTCTGCAAAATTACAATAAATTCCGAATAGACAAGGGGTTTTATCCGGAATTTTCTGTAAAAATACAATAAATTCCGAATAGAAGTGACTCAGCGCCCCTCTAATTAACATCTTTTGCTGCTATAATAAGAAGAGATAACTACTCAGCATCCCCAATTCTTAAACAAAAATCTTCAAAAATCTAACACAAATCATTCCTTTAGCCTTACCTTAACCGCGCAGGAAGAACATTTTTGGAAGATTTTTGAAGATATGAGACTATGGCTGCAACAATCTTGACATCCTCCTATTCTTGCAAATCTTTCCCACAAAAAGGGTGAAAACCAGTTTCACCGGTTTCACTCCGCCTACCCTATTGGCTATCACACTCTTACAGGTGAAACTGCGGTTTCACTCCAGTTTCACCGTTTCCGAGTCCTGAAATAATTTTGGCCAGCTCTTGTAATGATAATTTTCGCCACGAACAGCCATCATTCGCATCCCAATTCATGATGTTTTTCGGAGTGATTAGGCCCTAATCACTCCGATATAAGGTATCTTTTACCCACCCCTGCCCCTCCCGAAGGGAGGGGTTGAGGGTAGATCTTGAAGTGAAACTGCAGTTTCACTCGCAAGCAAAAGATAGTCAACAACTTGCAGAGAGTGAAACTGGTGAAACTGAAATGCGACCTCTTAAAAGAGAAAAATCAATCAACTTCCGAAAGCTGAGCATTTAACTAATCAGCTGTAGCATGGAAATGTTGATTCTGAACAGGGGAAGAGACAGAATAATCGTCATATTTTAACAAGAGTCAGGATCCTGCCTATTTAGCGGCCATGACCAGCGACTGGTGAAACAATCAAAAACTGTTTCACCAACTTCACCAATACTGATGCCGCCAAAGCCCATCTCGCATATATCAAATGATACCAAACAAAGCCAAAATGGCTCCTATGACAAAGAAACCGATGATGATGTACAAGATACAGCCACATCCTGACTGGGCGCCTTGCATAAGAAATTCCAATATTGCCCCAATAATATTCAGAATCCATCCGAAAATGCTCCAGCCAACAAACAGAAAGCCTACAGCAAGATTGCTCCTATGATATATAATATGGTCATTGCGTTAAATCATTGTTTATATTGTCTTTTCCCAACCTACGACTTCTAACTTCCTCCTCAAATAAAAAATCATCATAATCTTCCAGATTTTAATTTGCATAATTCAAAATAAATAAAGGCAAGTTAATGAGGCTTTGCCACACATCGTACTTCATACACCAAAAAGTCCACCGTGCAATGAAGGATTCACTTGCACGGTGGACTATCTTTTAAGCAAAAGGATTATTTCTTTATATAGTATTTCCGTCCGTTTATCACATATACGCCGCAAGGCAATCCTTTAAGCGTTGTAACTTTAGTACGAACCTTTTTACCTGAAAGGGTATAGACGTCAGCAGGCTTCGACAAAGTAATACTAGCACTGTTAATGCCTGTAGTATAAGTTGAATTGACTATTACATCATTAGCAGGCATAGTTTCCGGTATTTCCACCCATTCAAACGAGTCGTAATCACCTTCAGGTGCAGGCTCTGGTATCACAGTAGCTCCAAATTCAACCTCCACAGTTTTATAGACTTCACCATCAACCATATACGTCAGTTTGTATTTGTTTACGGTGAAGGTTCCGGTTACAGTTACATCGCTTGCAGGCATGGTTTCAGGAATTCCAGTCCAGCCAGAGAATGTGTAGCCTTCCTTAGTGGGCGCAGTCTCGGCATTTACCTTTGTGCCATATTCAACCAGTGCGGACTTATATTCAGCACCATCAACCATATACGTCAGTTTGTATTTGTTCGCTGTAAACGATCCTGTCACGGTTACATCATTTGCAGGCATGGTTTCAGGAATCTCACTCCAGCCAGAGAATGTGTAGCCTTCCTTAGTAGGCGAAGCTTCAGGAGTCACCTTTGTACCATATTCAACTTCTATCGTCTTATATACCTCACCGTCAACCATATATGTCAGTTTGTATTTGTTTACGGTGAAGGTTCCGGTCACGGTCACATCGCTGGCGGGCATCGTCTCAGGAACTCCGCTCCAACCAGAGAATGTATAGCCTTCCTTAGTGGGCGCGGTCTCGGCAGTCACTTTTGTTCCATACTCAACCTGTGAGGTCTTGTATTCAGCGCCGTCAACCTTATATGTCAGCTTGTATTTGTTTACGGTGAAGGTTCCGGTCACGGTCACATCGCTGGCAGGCATGGTTTCAGGAATCTCACTCCAGCCAGAGAATGTGTAGCCTTCCTTTGTTGGAGCTGTTTCTGGAGTAATGCTCGCTTCAAACAAAACTTCCTCCTCCTTGAATGTCACACCGTCAACAACGTATGTCAGTTTATAGCTGTTTCGTTCCCACTGAGCTGTATAGGTTACATCGGTAGCTGGGACTGTAGCTGCAACCTCGGGAGTCCAACCTTTAAAAGTGAATCCGTTTTTCTTCGGATCGGAGGGTTTTGTTATTTCAGTATTGTACTCTTGAGTAGTAACGAGATTCTCATCCCCATTATCAAACACAAAGGTCACGGTATGCTGGTCAGGGGCGAACTCGGCTGACAACTGAATGTCGTCACCTACGGTCAGCTTATACGGATTCGTACTTGTACCGTCAGACCATTTCACGAAATGATATCCTTCCTTCGGAGTTGCGGTAATGGTTATTTCCGTTCCCTCCTCATAGGTACCTGTATTCTCTGGACTTACAGCGACCGCACCATATTCACCATTGCCAGACTCTATGTCCACGGTGCATTGTTTCAACTGTTTAGGTACAGTGACTTTTATGTTTTTATTTTCGGTCACAAAACGAGAGGCATTTTCGTCTGAAGCCTCAACGTCCGTCAGCGTTGCCACGTAGTCACCACTGGCCACATCACTTTTTGCTTTAATATAGACGACAGCCAGTTCTCCACTTTGTTCCTCAGTGCCAATCTGCTCGCCGTCAGACATGAAGACAATCAACTGGTTATCAGCTTCTATCAGATTGGAGGAAGGTGAAAGACCTGAAGAGTTGGTAGTATTTGTCACATAAACAGGGCGCCGGGCCGTTCCCTTATTCTCAAACTCCAATCCTGCGGGCAGCGTAATGGTAAACTGCACCTGTGTGATATACACATTACCTTCGAACTTCACCTTCAGCTCTTTACTCTCTCCCGGTTCTATGGTGAAATCATCAATATAGACACGGGTGGTGTTCTGGGCTTGTGCATCCCATGCAAACATCATGAGGAAAAACACAAAAAAACTTTTAATTAGATTCTTTTTCATCATTATATTAATTTTTATGTAGTATTACGTTAATCAATGCCGAAACATCGGTTGCGCTTATGGTTCCGTCACTGTTCATGTCCGCATTCTTGAAAATGAAAACTGTATTAGGTCGTTTCAGAATGTGATTAATCATAGCTGAAACGTCAGCAGCACCAATAAAACCGTCACCATTCACATCACCAAGCAGTTCGTCAATCACCTCAAAACTGCACGAAGCATCCTTGCCTGCATACTTGTCCACCATGTCGGAAGTGCCCAGCTTCACGTTGCTGATGTTGAGGGTGTAACGACCTGCTGGGGTATTTTCCTTTTGGGTGAACTTAAAGGTCAGAATCTTTCCTTCTCCCGGTGTGATAGTAGCATCGCTCAGAGAATAGAAGAAATACCTCGTGGTGTTCGCGCTGATAGCCCGTTGCGCCATACTGAAGCCTGCAGCCCTCGCCATAGTCTCCAGTTCGTCAATCGGTTCGAAATAGTTGTTGGGATATTCCACGTCGAACTGAATGCCGTTGATGTCGTCATAGTTATTCAATGCCACATCCACTGCCAATGGGTCATCTGTATTAATGTCAGCGGCTTCAAACGTCAGGTAGTTAGGTGCAAACCTGCTGCCTGTCACGCTAACGTTCCACACTCGTTGCTCGGGGTCGTTGCTGTAGATTTGCATAGTGGTTTCAAAATCACCTTCGTTTATACCTTCACAGACGACCGTCAGGTCTTTGCTTTGACCTGCAACGATAGTCAGCGGCAATTGTCCCTTGATGCTGAAGTCTTCTTTGTCAAACACCACGCGGTTGATGATTAGCGGGGCGTTGCCACTGTTCCTTATTGATAGCGGTTTCTCCACTACTTCGGTAACGGGTGTCGCTCCCAGATTCAATGTGGTGCCTGCATTGATTCGTGGACTGTTAATGGTGATGGTGGCTCCATATACCTCCGAGCAAACATTCTCCACCTTATTATTAATAGTAGCAGATAGCACAGTCTTCGTAGGCTTGAGGGTAACGTTGTTGCGACCCACCAGCATCACCTGGAACGAGCCAATCTCGCCGTCGTCACCCGTAAAGGCGGCATCATTGGGCGAGTAGGCAAGTATTTTCAGCAAGCCGTTCTTACAGGTCACCACCGTCACATGGTTGGTTTTGCGGTCAGACAGCTCGAAGCTGTTCTCCACATATTCCAGCGCATCGGGCAGTTGGAATTCTATCTGCAGGCCGCTGATGGCGTCCATGTTGTTCATGGTCAGCGGGATGGTCACCGTTTCGTCGGCCGTTCCGCTTACGGGCTGCACGTGCAGTTCGTTCACCGCAAACGGCTGTGCCTTCAGCGCAATGTTGTTCAGCTTCGAGATGCTGTTGCAGAGCACCTTCACCTCCTCGCTGACCGTTCCGCGCTCTTCGGGTGCATACGTCATATTGATGCTCGCGCTGCCACCTGGTGCCACCGTCAGGGGGAACTGCGTGGTGCTGCTGAACTTCGTCGTGTAGTTCGAGAACTGCAGACCCGTCACCTCCAGCGTCTCATTACCAGTGTTATACACCGTAAAGTTCTGTTCATACGTGCTGCGGATGGGCACCCGTCCGAAGTCGATGGTCATGGGCGAATATTCCGCCTTGGCACAGCGGATGCTCACCACGCCATTAGTGCTCGTGGCATCGCCGATGGCATTGCCGCTGCCGTCGGTCATTACCACCTTCGTGGCCGTTAGCGTCACGTCCGTGGGCTGGTTGCCTAACTTCAGGCGCAGCGTCACCACGTCGCCCGTGTTGCCCGTCAACGGGTTCATGCCCATCGAATAGACCATCACGTTCAGCGTGCCTTCCTTCACGCCCGCCGTCACGCTGTGCCCGTTGCTGCGGCCGGTCATCGCTGCCGACCCCTCCACGTAGCTCAGCTGCTCGCCCAGCGGTATCGACACCTGCAGGGCAGCCACCGCGTCGGTGTTCGCCATGGCCAGCGCCAGCTCGATCTCCTCGCCCGGTGCACCCTGCGCCGAGCCGATGGTCAGCACGTTGCCAGCACGTGCCCCCATGCCGAAACACAGGAGCACAAGCAGCAACACAATCTTTTCAAATTGTTGTTTCATAACAATTCATTTTGTATTTTTATCTCTCCGTATCTTCCCCCTTTTGGGGGTATTAGAGGGGGACTCCTACTTCACCACCTTCTCTCCGTTGATGATATACACGCCCTTGGGCAAGTTCTTCAGGCGCTGGGCATTGCCAGCCACCTTCTGTCCGCTCATGTTGTACACACCCTTCACGGTCATCACGTCCTTACCCATGCGGTCTATGACGGTGGTTTCGTTGCCGATGGCCTCCACGTTGCGTCCCGAGGTGTCAGAGAGGCGGATCTTGGCTATCTGGCCGTTGCCGATGTTGAGCAGGGCGTGCTTGCCCGGAGCCAGCGTCTTGCCGCTCATGCTATAGCCCAGGAAGAGGTAGTCGTTGTCAGTGAGCCATGCCGAGGTGGTCTCGAAGCCCTTCAGATCGTCAGCCACTGTGACGGTCTGTCTGTCTTCCGTAGCCAGCTGCACCTGCACACCAGCCAGTGCCACAGGGCTGTCCACATACACGGTGCCATTTTCCACGGTGTAAGTCGCCGTTGCCAATGCTGACGTCTGAGCCTCCTCGTCCGGGTTCATAATCACCTTGATGATGCCTATCACGTCGAGAATGTCGATGGCCTGGTCGGTATTCATGTCGGCAGCCTCATAGATGAAGGGCTTCGGCTCCTGTCCGGCAGCATAGTTCACCGTGGTAATCACGTCGGCCACATCCACGTCGCCCGAGCCGTTGGCATCGCCCTTGGTAGAAGTCAACGGAGTGGCAGCCACCACGTTGCTCACGTCGTACTCTTTCAAGTCGGTGCTCAGCACCTTATAATAATAGTAGTAGGTTTCGCCCGGCTTCACCTCGTAGTCTGTGAATTCCGTAGCCGCAATGTCGAGCATCTCCTGATTGATACGGATAGTGTCCGTCATTGTCTCCCCTCCTTGGGAGGGGTCGGGGGAGGCTTGATATCTATACACATTGAATCCCATGGCATCCTCAAAGTTGTTATTCTCGTTGTTCCATGTCAAATCCACCTTGCCCAACCCAGCCTCGGCGGCAAAACCTGTGGCCATGCTGCCGGCGGCTTGGATGTTAATGTTGAAACGGCTCTTCTCGTAGGGGCATTCAAAGAACTCGTTGTCCTCGGCTCCATAGACGTAGATGCGGTTCACGCCGTCGCTCATGGTGCGTCCTGTAATGGTCTTATAGGCTGTGTAGATGGTGCCTTCCTCGTTCCACGAGCCGTCTTCGTCCACAACGTTCTGCGTATAAGGCTCGCGCAATCCAAACGAAATCTTCGGTGCCACCGCCTTGTTCATGGGGCGGTTGAAATACACTTCAAATTTGTGTCGCGCCACACCGAGCGGAGCCAAATCTTCATATTCGTCCTGAGCATCTTTGCCGTTCACGACTACTTTCCACACAATACCGTGGGCCTCGGCAATGGGTTCCTTGCGCATATTCGTCAAGTCGTACCAGGCGTAGGTGTTTCCCTTTCCTATTTCAAAAATATAAGGACGAAGAATGTCCTCTCGTGATGTTCCGAAATATATATCAGATGATATTTGAATTGTTGTTGGGGTGTCAGTAAGGCTCATACAATAATAGCCCCCAATTTTATTCATTTGGTATGAATTCATCCAATTGATTTGACTAAATTGATTATTTTGAGTCATTGTCCAAGAGGTACCTTCAGTTATGGCACCAGCGGTGGAATTAATGATATTTGAATCAAGAACATAACTAGAAGAACGAAAAAAACTTGTAGTTCTAACATAATAAAAATATGAGTCCACTATATTTGCTTTTAATAAAGGCCTAGAATCTGATAAAAGAGCATGCCATTCACTTCCGGGATTGAAGTCAGAAATTATGCAGTTTTCACAAGAAGTATTCAAAAATGATAGAGAATTCAATTTACAATAGCGTAGAGTTGCATTCGTAATACCGCTCCAACGTGCCGTTCCATTTGGCATCATAATTATAGGCTTCTCTGGTGTACCATCAGCAATCAGTGTTCCACTATTTGATATACCCTTATTGCGATTAAACCTCAGAACAGTTCCGGGTTCAATGGTAAGAGTGACTCCTTGAGGAATTGCCACATTTTCAGATACTAAATACTCATGGTCAGCAGTCAGGGTGCGGTCTGCAGTTATCATGCCACTGAGTTTCACCATATTGGTAACAATGATGGTGAAGGGCTGCTCGATGGTGTTCAAACTGCCATCACATGTGGCCACCATCTTCATTTTGATATGTCTATTGTTGGGAACATCACCTCTGATGGTCAGCGTTAGCGGATTCTGGCTGACACCCTTGCCGTAAGGCGAGAGGTTCATACCGAAATCAACTGGCTCGTCGGAGAAACTGACGAGCGTCGGGTCTTCATATTCGTCGCCCATCTCCAGGTGGAGCTTGATATTGCTGGCCGGGCCGAACACCGTGCGCACCACGGGGTAGATGCTGATGGTTTCACCAGCATCAAACTGCCCATCGTTGGAATAGTCTGCCTCGCCGTCGCCAGTGAGTTCCTGACGGTCGTTGAACTGCATGCCTAATAGCGCCAACTCGGCTGGACGCTCGGTGATGTTGTAGGCTCCAATCAGTGTGGCAGAGTGGAGCAAGTCGCCCCAGAGGATTTCTTGGTTGGCATATTCCTTCACCATCTGCAGGGCAGAGATGCCGCCAGCTACCAATGGAGCTGCCATTGATGTGCCGTTGTACTGTTTGTAGTTGCCATTGGGCACGGTGCTCAGGATTCCTGCACCCGGGGCGCTCATCTCGTAATTATAACCATCGTCTCCGTATTCGTCTTTTTCGGCCGAGAAGTTGGGGCCGTCGCAGTCGAAATTGCTGAAACTTGCCAACGTACCATCTTGCTTGGTAGCCTGGACTCCCAACACAAACGAGTAGGCTGCCGGGAACATCGGACGAAATTCAGGCTTACCGCATTCTGGATAGATACCGATACCATCGTTACCTGAAGCTGCCACAAGCACTGCCGACTGGTAGGCTCGTTCCAGAGCCTGACGGAGCGCTTTGGAGTTTGTGTAGGAACCGAAACTCATGTTGAGCACGGTTGCACCGTTCTGCACAGCATAGTCGATGCCCTTGATGATGGTGGCGATATCGCCCGAGCCGTCGCTCTGCATCACGCTGACGGGCATGATGAGTGCTCGTGGGTTGGCACCAATGATGCCGATGCCATTGTCGGCAGCGGCAGCTATACCGGCCACGTGGGTGCCGTGGGAGTTGAAGTCACGGATGCTGCCTGTATTGTTGATAAAGTCCCAGCCGTGCACGTCGTTCTTGAATCCGTTGTTGTCGTTGTCGTAGCCTTCCTCGCCCTCAGCCTCGCGCTGGTTGGTCCAGATGTTATCCACGAGGTCGGGGTGGGTGATGTCCACACCCGTGTCGATGATGGCAATGACGGGGCGCTGCCCATTGACGATAGGTTTCGTCCAAAGCTGGTCGATAGCCATGTTGCCGATGCCCCACTGCTGAGAGTAGAGCGGGTTGGCCGACGGATCAGCGCAGATGGTTTCGCCCGTGGGTTCGCCCATGATGTAAGCCTTGTAGTTAGGTTCGGCAAACTCCACTTCTTTCAGGTCTTCCAGCGCCTTCACCAGCTCGCGTGTCTGCATAACCTTCTCCTTGCTGAGTTTGACCAGATAGAGCTGTGAGAGGTCTTTCTCATCGATGGTTGTCCCGTTGAATGCCTTTGCCTTGCGCATTTTGCGGCCTGGTTTTTCGTTGGGCAGCAGTTTCTCCATGTCCTCCACGCCAAATTGCTGCAGCACGGCATCCACCGTGTTGCAGTCGGCCGACTGGAACTTGCCCTTAGCCCGACGAACGTTCACAGGACTGCTGTCCTTGAATTTCACCAACACCTGCCCCTGCACGAAGTTTTCATTCCTCATGCGCGAGTCCGTCTTATACACCCCGTCCTCATTGTCGTTGCTGACCTGAGCGGATGCTGGCAACGCCATTGTTCCTAACAACAGCGCCATGCCCCAAAAAAGATTACGTAGTTTCATAGTTGTTGATATTTTTTCATTATATTATTGATATTTCTGCCTTCAAGGGACTACCATAGAATTACACACAATTTTTATTAATCTCGTTTTCTTTTTTTGATATATCTTTTAATCGCGTCTCTAACCATTTTCTAATATCATTATCCTCTTTTTCTTCAGCATTATCCAAATTTATTCTATATGCCCTTTTCCATTCCCAGTTATCATCTTTTATTATATTTCCTGATTTAGGAATAAACATATTAATAATGTTTTTTGTGTGTTTACTTATATTTGTTTCTTTTTTCTTATGAAAAACACACTCCAGAAAGACCATATATCCTCTGTTCCTAATCTGTATTTGATAAAACGGTTTTTCAATATCCTCGATGTTTTTAAACTTTTCTTTTAGAAACTTTGTGGTAAAAGAAACCGCTGACTTGGTACTCTTTGTATTTACTTCAATACCTTCACTTTGCTTGCTTTTCAGAACATCCAAGCATATTTTGGAAATCATAAGAGTCCTATCATCTCTATTTTCGTAGATTAAATCCAATGCTATTTTGTGTTTACTGTAAATTTCATTACATATCTTCACCAAATCTTCATCCATAACAACATTCCTTTTAATTGTTTCAATATAGTTTTTTATAAGCAGGCTTGCCTCTTCCTTCAACTTACTGACTTTATTTTGATAAACATATTCTATTAAACTAAGAATATCTTTGTATGTTAAAACTAACCAATCGCTGATAGTAGGCTCTGCTCCATTAGGTGTAAGAAAAATCTTAATTTGTGTGTAATCCTTATAAAAATCATCCAAACGATGTGAATACACTTCAAGCTGTGACAAATCTGTTTTTCCAAAAAGATGTTCAGCCGAACCGATTTTGTTTTCAATAGCAATAACGGTTTTTAATATTGATGAGACAAGCAATATGTCTATATTTTCTCTTTCTCTAAAAACTATAAATGAGGAAAGATCGCTTGACAAAAGTCTTAACGCATTGTTTTTGTCAAAAATAGAATCAGATAGTCTTACCAACAAAGCATATAAGAAAGAATCGCCAAGCCCGTGGCTCCCATTTGGATCAAACAGCCATCCTAACATATTACTATGTTGAGTTTCTCTTTTTGAAATTTTAAGAACATCAAAGATGTTAAGACTATTCGTCCATTTTGACAGTTTATTAAAACTATCCGTATCTTGCAATAGCTTTAACAAATACTCTTTTTTGTCTTTAGTAATATCCATATATTAACTAATATCTTTTACGCACACAGAGTGTGAGCCTTCTTGACATTCCTTGCCTGAAGGTTCTGGACTACCCGTGAATGAAAGAATGAAAGAACGGCTCACACCTATAGGAATATCGTAAACCTCGCCTCGGCAGGAAAGCAGAGGAGGGGAAAACGAAAACTCAAATAGGAGAACGTCTTCACACTTTTACCCCATTCACTTCGAATTGTCCAGATTCTCAGTCGGGCTCAAGCCTAAAGCTATTCTCTGTTTGCATGCCTGCGTCGGCATGTCGGCACAAAGATAAGCAATTTTTCTGAAAGTCGCTCTTTTGTGAGCCGATTTTTTATTTGCTCACAAAATTAACAAAAAAGGGGGAACGACACGAAATCACATTGGTTCTTCTTTGGTTCTTTTTTGGTTCTTTTTCGAATACGAACAAAAATCGCCCATTTCATCGGAAAAAATCAAACACAGCCAGAAACGGGAAACAGGACTACGAGAAAGAGAAAAAGGACAGAAATTATCATAATTATTATAATTATTCTCTGTTCAGTCGAACCAACGGCGGACTATAATATATATAATATAGTACGGAAAACCACATTAACCTGTCAGTTGCGGAGACGGTCGAGGTCTTTGAGGCGATTAAGGTCGCACTCGCTGCTCACACGGGTCCATACCACCTTGGTGGTGTCGGAGAACTCATAGGACACGCGGTAGATGCCGGTGAAAGTGAAGCAAGTGTCGCCAGGGAGATTTTTCATGAACACAGCGCGCACCTGATTGTTGCGGATAGCAGTAAGATACCAATTCCGACGTTCTTCAAGCTGCAATTCTCTCGATTCGGGACTGTCATCAAGCGGTTTTAGCGACAGGTATTCGGTGATAGTGGGCATCAAGTTGTCGACATTGCCACCGTTGTGATAGACAGGATGATTGTATTGTGGTGCCCATACGTAGGACACGGAACATTCGGGCACGGGCTGGAAATACTGGCAATCCGTAGCCGTAATGCTGAATTGTGAAAGGAAGTCCTCGTAGGAGGCGAAGGTCTGACCGCACTTCAGAATTGGACGGTCTGATCTACCGAAGGGCTTGAATAGGATGAGGAGAAGAAGGGCTATGAGGAGCAGCCCCCCTCCCACCTTCCACAGAGCACCCCCTCCAAACCTCAACAAGAAGCCCCCTCCAAACCTCCCCCCGTAGGGGAGGCTTTCTTCTTTGGTTGATTCTTCGGATTGCTTGAACTGTGAGAAACTTTCGTAGCCAGCGAAACGGGCGAGCACATCGAACGTGGACTCGCGAGTGACTCCGTTGGCAGGCACATATCCCCACACACGCTTCAGAGTGGAAACGCTGATACTATCGTGGGTCTTTTCGAAAATCTGGTCAACCAGGTATTCGAAATCTTTAGGCGTAATGAGTTTTCTGCCTAACTGAGTTTCTACCTTCTCCCGAAGCAGGGCTATGGCGGTGTCTTGGGGCATCATGTTGGATTCATGGTTGGGGTTTTGCCTCTTTGGCGAACTTGAACAGCGACAGGGGAAGATGGCAATAGCCTTCGGGATTCTTGTCGAGATAGTCCTGATGGTATTCCTCGGCTGTATAGAAATTCTTTAAGGGCAGTTTCTCTACGGCAAACGGCTCCTTGTAGAGTTTCTGCTCTTCACTGTAAACTTCCTCGATAACAGGCAGGTCGCTTGCGTCCGTATAATAGATGCCGGTGCGGTATTGCGTGCCGGTGTCATGGCCCTGGCGGTTGACACTCACGGGGTCGATGGCCTTGAAATACATCTGCAGAAGGAATCGCAGGCCGATCTTCTCTGGATTATAGACCACGCGGACGGTCTCGGCAAAGCCTGTCTTGTCGGTACATACTTCTTTATAGGTAGGGTGCTCAGTATGTCCGTTGGCATAGCCCACTTCTGTTTCCACCACCCCATCGATCTGCTTGAAGAAATGCTCTGTTCCCCAAAAGCAGCCTCCGGCGAGATAGATTTCCTTCAAGTTGTTGCTATCGTGTTGCATCGGTCATGGATTATCATGAGGGTGTGCCATTAATGACACACCCTCATGATTGGGGTATATTACTTCAGCAGGTTCATGGTGTCGGTGGCAATCATCAGCTCCTCATCGGTGGGAATGACGACAACCTTCACGCGAGAGTCGTCGGCTGAGATGACGGCCTCTTCACCGCGCGTCTTGTTCTTCTCTTCATCGAACTTCACACCGAGGAACTCCATGTCCTTGCAAACCTCTGAGCGCATGCTGATCTGATTCTCGCCAACACCAGCTGTGAAGACGATGACATCGAGTCCGCCCATAGCGGCAGCATAGGCTCCGATATACTTCTTGATACGATAGAAGTACATATCCTGGGCCAACTTTGCCTTCGGATCACCAGCCTTTGCGGCATTCTCCACGTCGCGCATATCGCTGGAACCGCCCGTAAGACCGGCCACGCCACTCTTCTTGTTGAGCAGATTCGACATGCCGTCGGCATCGAGTCCGAGTTTCTTCTCAATGAAAGTCACAGCACCACCGTCGATATCACCGGCACGGGTACCCATCACCAGTCCTTCCAGCGGAGTGAGACCCATAGAGGTATCGATGCACTTGCCATCCTTCACGGCAGCAATAGAGCCGCCATTACCCACGTGGCAGGTTACCATCTTGGTGCCTTCGGCGGAAATGCCGAGGAACTCGCAGGCACGGGCCGATACATAGCGGTGGCTGGTGCCATGGAAACCGTAGCGGCGGATGCCGTACTTCTCGTAGAGTTCGTAGGGGATGGCATACATGTAAGCCTTAGGAGGCATGGTCTGATGGAAAGCAGTGTCGAAGACACCCACCTGGGGCAGTCCGGGCATCAGTTCCTTCACGGCGTTCACGCCCTTCAGGTTGGCGGGGTTATGCAGCGGAGCCAGGTCGGAGCATTCCTCGAAAGCCTTGAGCACCTCATCGGTAAGAATCACCGACTTGTTGAACTTCTCACCGCCGTGCACCATGCGGTGACCCACGGCATCAATCTCCGAGAGATCCTTAATCACACCAATCTCAGGGTCTGTGAGCAGCGAGAAGATGAATTTCACGCCCTCGGTGTGCTCGGGGATGTCGTGCATAATCTGTTTCTTTTCGCCATTAGCGAGCTTTACTTTCACAAAAGCGCCATCGAGGCCCACGCGCTCAGCGCCTCCCGATGTCATCACGCTCTTGTCATCCATGTTGTAAAGCGCATATTTAATAGAACTGCTGCCACAGTTAAGAACTAAAATTTTCATGTTTTTTTTATTATTTTACTGACAGAAATTATTATAATTAGAAAAAATATTATTCGCTGATATATTTTTTGTAGTTATTTTGAGTGAGCAAGATAAACCTGTCGGTCGTTTGATTATACAGATAGCGTTCAGCCCTCAGACTTCTCTCGCAAAAGTTCAGAAGAACTCCTCGTTCCATGCGTGCGATACGCATGTAATTAAACAATTGCGAACGGTGTTCGGAAAGGATTGCATCAACAGCCTTCAACTCAACTACGACCCCTTGGTAATAAAAGTCAGCATAATAAACTTTCTCCAGCAGATGGTCTTTATAGTAGAGCCTTAACTGTTTTTCCCTTTCGAAATCCATCCTGCGCTCATTCATCTCAATGGCCAATGCCTCTTGATAAATAGGTTCAGACAATCCTCTTCCGAGCGTCTTGTGAACTTCTTGAGCAGCTCCAACAACTTCGTATATACTCTTATACTCTTGTCTAGTCATCGAAAATAATTATAGTAATTATAATAATTTCTGTCAAGAGTTTAACTTCAATTATTCCTTACTTTTTAGCGTCCATGGCCTGGCAAGCGGTGATGGCTACCATGTAGTAGATGTCTTCCACGGAGCAGCCGCGAGAGAGGTCGTTCACCGGACGGGCAATACCCTGGAGGATGGGGCCGATGGCAATGGCGTCGCCTAAGCGCTGGACGAGCTTATAGGCGATGTTACCCACTTCGAGGCAGGGGAATACCAGCACGTTGGCATTGCCGGCAATGTCTGAACCGGGAGCCTTCTTCTTACCAACGGAGGGAACGAGAGCGGCATCAGCCTGCAGTTCACCGTCGATCTTCAGGTTCGGATCCAGTTCCTTGGCCAGTTTCGTGGCTTCTACAACCTTGTCAACGACCTCATGAGAAGCACTTCCCTTGGTAGAGAAACTCAGCATGGCAACACGGGGATCCTCGAATCCGGCCACCGACTTGGCAGTCTGAGCCGTGCAGACGGCAATCTGAGAGAGCTGTGCGGCATCGGGCATCGGCGTTACAGCCACGTCGCCTACCACGAGCACACCATTCTCACCATACTGCGGCTGCTTGGTGATGAGCAGCATACCACCGCTCACGCAAGTGATGCCAGGGGCGCACTTGATGATCTGCAAGGCGGGACGAAGGGTTTCGCCTGTGGTGGAAAGAGCACCGGAAATCTGTCCGTCGGCACCTTCGGTCTTGATAATCATACAACCCAGGTAGAGCGGGTTCTTCACCAGTTCGCGAGCCTGCTCGATGGTCATACCCTTCTTCTTGCGGAGTTCAGCCAGTTTCTCGGCATATTCCTCGCTGCGGTCGCAGTTTTCGGGGTCGATGAGTGTGGCCTTGTCGATGTTGGTCAGTCCGCATTCCTTAGCCAGTGCATGCACTTTCTCGGGATTACCGATGAGAATCAGGTCTGCAATGTCTTCAGCCAATACACGGTCGGCTGCACGAAGTGTACGCTCCTCCTCAGCTTCGGGGAGCACAATGCGCTGCTTGTTTGCTTTAGCACGCGCAACGATTTGACTTAATAAATCCATAGTTAGTTGTTTTTTGAATATATTGTTTTGTAATGTTCAGTTCGCAAAATTAACAAAATAAATTGAATTGCGCATTAGATTTCTGAGATTTTTCTCAGTTTCTTTTGAAAACGTTTTCAAAGATTCATTTCATGGGTAAGGATACTCTCCAGCTGCTCTGCCGACAGGCGCAGTTTATATTCCCCTTTGATAGCGACGGAAATGCGCCCCGTCTCTTCCGATACGATGATGGCAATGGCATCACTTTCCTGAGACATTCCCATAGCGGCCCGATGGCGCAGACCCAGTTCCTTGGGGATGTCCACGCTGTGGCTCACGGGGAGGATGCAACCGGCTGCCCGGATGCGCTTGTCGGAGATAATCATTGCACCGTCGTGAAGGGGTGAATTCTTGAAGAAGATATTCTCAATGAGCCGCTGGTTGATAGCGGCATCAATGACGTCGCCGGTTGCCACGATGTCGTCCAACGGGTCATTGCGCTCAATCACGATCAGTGCACCGACCTTGCGCTTACCCATACTCATACAGGCCATCACGATGGGCATGATAGACTCCTTGTCGGCCTTGTCTTTCTTATCACCTCCGAAAGAGAAGTATTTCATCAGTCCCTGCATTCGCTGACGGGCTCCGAGATTATAGAAGAACTTGCGGATTTCGTCCTGGAAGAGGATAATCAGCGCGATCACTCCCACGCTGACCAATTTGTCCATGATACTTCCAAGGAGCTTCATCTCCAGTATCTGCGACACCAGCAGCCACACGACGATAAACACCATAATGCCAATGAAGACATTTAGCGAACGCGACTCCTTCATCAGCCGGTAGATGTAGTAGAGCATCAAGGCCACAAGGACTATGTCGATGATATCTTTTATTCCAAATTCAAACATATTCTGGTTTCAAGTTTCAGGTTGAAGATTTCAAGTTTAAGACAAGTTTTACGGCTTCCGATGCTTCTTTGACATCATGCACACGGAGGATGGAGGCACCTTTCTGAAGGGCTACTGTATTGAGCACCGTAGTTCCGTTGAGGGCATTATCGGGAGTCACTTTCAGCGTCTGCCAAACCATGCGTTTCCGCGACATGCCCACCAAGAGTGGCAGATCAAGTACATGCAGTTTTTCCAGTTCGCGAAGTAACTGGAAATTCTCTTCAGGCGTCTTGCCGAAACCGAAGCCCGGGTCAAGAATGATGTCTTTCTGGGCAAGATCGCGTAGCCGCTGCACGGTCTGGGCAAAGTCGAGGAGTATATCATGGACCGTGGCTTTACGTGACATATAAATATAAGGTGTGCGCAGACGGGCCACCGTCTGGAACATCTCGTCGCTTCCCTCCACGTCGTTGATGATGTCAGCACCATACTCTTCAATGCACATTCGGGCCACCTCCGGACGAAACGTGTCAATGCTCAAAATGGCATCGGGCATTTCACGGCGAATCAGACGCAGCCCACGCTGAAGCCTTTCCGCCTCTTCCTCTTCCGAAACCAGTCCTCCGCCGGGGCGCGTCGAGCATGCTCCGACGTCGATTATCGAAGCCCCTTCGAGAAGAATCTGATGACAGCGGGCCATGATTTCGCCTTCAGCCTGTTTGCGACTGGCCGCATAGAAGGAGTCGGGCGTCAGGTTGATGATTCCCATCACCTGCGGCTCCGACAAATCAAGCAGTCTCCCGTTGCAATTCAGTGTGTAGTGCATATCGTTTGCAAAGATACGAAATAATTCATAATTCATGATTCATAGTTCATAGTTTTTTTGTAATTTTGCAGCAAAAATTACGAAGATTATGGACATCAAAGAACTGTATAAGTTATACCAGCAACATCCCGTCATCACTACCGACAGCCGCGACTGCCCCGAGGGCAGCATCTTCGTCGCACTGAAAGGCGAGACCTTCAACGGTAATCAGTTTGCCCTTTCAGCTTTGGAGAAAGGGTGCGCATATGCTATTGTAGATGAGGAAAGTGGAGAGTTAAGAGTGAAGAGTGAAGAATCGCCAGAACGGCTATCCGAAAAGCAAGGGCAATTAAACGGCGCCCTTATCAAAGTGGACGACTGTCTGCAGACACTCAAAGACTTGGCCCGCGAGCACCGGCGACAGTTTGACATACCGGTCATCGGCATCACGGGAACCAATGGCAAAACGACTACCAAGGAACTTATTGCCGCCGTACTCTCCGAGAAATACAACGTGCTCTATACCCAAGGCAACTTTAACAATGACGTGGGCGTTCCAAAGACACTGCTCCGACTGAAACCCGAACACGAGATTGCAGTCATCGAAATGGGAGCCTCCCATCCTGGCGACATCAAGACGCTGGTGGAAACCGTAGAACCGACCTGCGGACTGATTACCAACGTGGGTCGCGCCCACCTGCAGGGGTTCGGTTCTTTCGAAGGCGTAAAGAAGACCAAGGGTGAACTCTATGACTTCCTGAAAGACTCGCTCGTCTTCATCAATGCCGATAACGAACATCTGATGCAGATGGCCGAAGAGCGCCAACTGCCACGCCTGTTCACCTATTCGCAGCAAGGACAGGGCAACGTCAACGGTGAAATTATCTCTTGCGCTCCCTTCCTCAAGTTCAAATGGAACGAGCACGAAATCCAGACGCATCTCATTGGTTCCTACAACCTGGACAACATGCTTGCAGCCATCACCGTAGGACTGCAGTTTGATGTCAGCGAACAGGCCATTTGCCACGCTTTGGAAAACTATGTACCAAGCAACAACCGCTCACAACTGACCATCACCGAGCACAACAAACTGATTGTGGATGCCTATAACGCCAACCCCACTTCGATGGCTGCTGCCCTTGACAACTTCGAACGGATGGAAGTGAGCCCGAAGATGGCTATCCTGGGTATGATGGGAGAACTGGGTGACGTCAGCCGCGAAGAGCATGAAAAAGTAGTGGCGCGTCTGGAAAAAGCCCACTTCAATGACGTATGGCTGGTCGGCGATGGTTTCAAGGACATTCCTTGCAACTTCCGCAAATTCAATGATGTGGAAGAAGTAAAAGAGGCACTGAAAATCCAACGACCCGAGAATTACTACATCCTCATCAAGGGCAGCAACTCCACCAAACTTTTCCAGCTGCCAGAAGTGTTATAAGCACTCTAACAATCGGAACGAGAAAGTATTAGTCCCAACACGATCAACGGACAATAATTGCTCAGATTATTTCAATTAGAATAAATTCGCCACTGTTCTTCCCTTACCCCATCATGAAGGGAAGAATGTGAAAAGTCAAATACAGACTAAGAACACAGGAGCCTCCTCAGGGACGCTCCTTTTTGTTTGACTTCTATGCTGTGGACGGACACAACAAGTTTGTTCCTCAAAAAAAACAAGAATTGTTTGGAATTTCAAATCATTATACTTAACTTTGCAACATCGTCTTGTTTGTCCGAACAAGTGGGCAAGTGGACGGTCTTGTATATAAGAAAGACGTTTTCGGACGTCTGTCGTTGTGGAACACGAATCTCGCAAGTTCCAAAACCCACAACAGGCAGATGACAACCTAAACGTCTGCGTAGTGCGTATTATATATACCTTAATATATAGCGTACTGGCGTGGGCTAACTGTGTTGTCTATCCTGTGTGGGTTGGGCAATGCGAGAGCCTGTGTTCCCGGGATAGACCGAGGAACAGCACCTACGCCTTTTTTGTATCTAAGTTGATCTATTAACAAAACTATTCACAAAATCCGGGGTGCTATTTGTTAAGATATTTACAAAAAGAATGTTAGATATCTCTATAGGACGCGAAAGTCAAACTAATAAACTAGTAATTAGCTCTGGTAACTATTCGACGATTATTGGATCATCTAATAGTGTTCCTAAAAGCGTGAGCCGCAATCATTGTGTTTTGACTATCTGCGATGACACAGGACTAATGGAAATTGCGAATTCTAACATTAACAACAAGACGTTCGTCAATGGCGTCCAAATAGAAAAGCGAAAGATAAGGCCTACGGACATAATTGAATTAAGCGATCTGCGTTTCCGTTTACAGTGGGACGATCTTATGAAGGCTATTAAAGAGATTGAGTCCAAGATGCCCAAAGAACTGGACATTTCATATCTGGAAAACGTATGGAAAGAATACAAGCGTAAATCAGACTCTTTACAACGAGCACAGACATTAACAAATGTCTTAAAAGGAGGAATCCCTATTCTCACAATAGGTGGAGCGACCGCACCATATCTCCTGAATAAGAATATAACAGACAATAGCCAAATTAAAATTTTTTCGATTGTTGCTATAGTACTACTCGTTGTCCTTTTCATCAAGAGCCTGATTGACACCAGAAGGATTCCCATGAAGAAAGAAGAACTAAACAAACAATTGCTACACGACTATTCATGCCCGAATTGTCACTTTTTCTTTGGTTATCAAGCTTATGACATTATAAAAACAAATCTTGACGCTTGTCCTAAATGTAAAGCCACCTTTAAAAAATAAATACAATATGAAACACTTCAAACGACAAACCTTCAGAACGCTTGAGATGATATTCATCCTTATGGTAGCCATTTGCACTTATGCCCAAAACCCTATAACAAGAAGAGGCAAAGTCTCTGTAAAAAAAACTACCACATCGCAAAGAAATACGACAAAGCAGAGGACGAAACCTAAGGCCAAAAGGCCTAATGCTTACAATATCTATAATTATAATGCAGACTCTATAGAAACGTCATACGAAGTCGTTGACTCTGCCGCAGAAGTCACCAACGCGCCTGAAAGTTCTATGACATCAGGGGGATTTGCACTATATGGCCGAGTACGAGATTATACAGACAATGCTGAGGCTCAAAAGACCGTAGCGGCATCCTTGCGCTCATCTGAAAATGCTAAAACAGGGTGCCTAACAAACAGACAGGCAATTATTATAAACGGCGGAAATGGATATAGTTTCAACGGACTCTCTTCTGGCATGAAAGAAGCATTACGTTACTGTAACGAGAAGAAATACGCCGTCACTGACGTCACGACGACAGATTCAGGATGGTGGTGTGTTGTCTATAATGACAACAAATATAAAGGTAATTTGCCGCAAGACTGTGAGACCGCGCTCAAAGATTATATCAAGGCAGGAGAAAAAATCCTTTCAATTTCCATCTCAGAAAATGGGAATTATGCTATTGTTACGAACTTACATTATAAAGCATCAAATTCTGTTGACACTAAGATACTGGCTGCTGCCGCTGAACGGTTCGGACACATCAACGCGGTATGTATCACGAATATAGGTATCATGGTTACATGCAGCAAGGGGGCCTATTACTGGGATGTCCCAACAAATGTTATCGAGAGAATGAAAAAGATGACATCTACACCAACCCTAATAAGATATACCGATAGTGGCACTTATATGGCTCTGAACGGAACAGCAAATGCTTTTTTCTACATGTAAAACTGTTTAACAAATATCCGATTATGAATCAAAAAGATGACACCATGTACGAGAGCTCCCAAAAGAGTTTCCTACATTCTGAGACCCCTAAAAATGAAGTGAAGAATCAGCAAACAGAAGATGACTCGTTTATGAAACGGGCTATCATGCTAGGAGGTTCTATTCTCGCTGGAGGAGCGATTGGAGGCGGAATTGCCTATGCAGTTTCCAACAACATCCCCTCTCCAGAGGATGAAGTGGTAAAGATCATTGATGAAAGCGCCGACAAATCGTTTGAAGAAGCCTTTGAGGATGCACGTGCCCAACTTGGCCCAGGTGCATTATTCAGATGGCATGGCGGCATCTATCACACCTACACAGAAGAAGAATGGGGGAATATGTCCCAACAAGAAAGGGATGAGTTCAATCAAAAAATACAGCCCATATTGAGTGAAGAGCAAACTATCGAAAACCACGAGACTTTGGCTTCTAACAATCATGCAAGCCATGTTCAGCCCGATACGGAAACCGAACATGTCACAAAGGTTGTACACGAAGACAATTTCTCTATTGCGAGTGAAGAACACAGGACAATCAATGGTGTAGATGTAATTGTCGGTCATGGAACTCATAATGGACACGAAGTTGCATTAATTGATATTGACAAGGATGGGAAATACGATTATTATGTTCAAGATTTGAACAATGATGGTTCTATTGCTGAAAATGAACTTGTTGAAGTAACAGACAAGAATATTACCGTCCACGACAAAACACTCATAAATAGCCCCAATATTCCAGCGGGAGAAGAATATATCATAGGCGAAGAAGGAATCACAGAAATAAATGGCCATCAAGTCATTGCCGCCAGAGCTATTCATAACGGAAACAAGGCAGTCTTGATTGACGCAGACAAAGACGGCAGATATGACATTGCCATAGAAGACTCAAACAACGACGGGCAGATAGATGAAGAAGACTACCATGACATCAGAAGCCAAGCTATTACTGTTAGAGACCAAGGTCTGATTAACGATCCATCGGGAATTCATGCAAATAATGTTACAGGGGACGAACCAGATGTAATTATCAATGCAGAATCTGAAACGAGGGAGAGTCTAAACGGCTCAGACGTTATAGCCGCCACAGGTTCTGTTGATGGGCACAAGGCTGTCATTGTAGATATGAATACTGACGGAACATATGACGTGGCTTATGTGGATAGTAATGACAATGGAACTCTTGACGAAGGTTATAGTCAAATTAACATTGTAAGTTCGAAAACACATGTCCATAACACATCATTGATTAATGGAGAAATCGCAAGCACTGAATCGGCTGAAGACAATGTACCTGATTATACAAACACATTAGATGTCGCTGAGGACAACACCGAGGAATTCGTTGTAGAAGTAAATGTTGACGAGGACCTAGCGACAGAAAACACTGAAGCCACTACAACGGTAGAAATTGAAGTTGATGATAATAACTACGTTGCTGAAAACAATACTTCTAATGAAGTAAGTGACACTGCTAGCGATGCATATCAGGACATGGCATTCAATAACAACGTGGAAGACTCTGGCATTGAGCCTATTGATGACTATGGCGACTCCATATAATAAAGATAATTCTAAAAGGCTGAAAACATGCAGACAAATAGTAATGTTGCTATTTGTCTGCATACTGAGTTCATTCAATACTCATATAAAGGCTAGAACCTACATTTTGTGCATTGGTATTCAGAATTATCCTGGCAGGGCAAACGACACATACTTATGCGAAAAAGATGCGCAAACAATCAAATCGCTGTTTGAAAAGAATGGCGAATCTCAAGCTGTTCTACTTATTAGCAAACAAGCAACGCGTCAAAACATATTAGCCAACATGCGGCATTTATTCGCAAAAGCTAACACTAATGATGCTGTGGCTTTTTTTTACAGTGGACATGGTGACCGTGGCGTTCTTTGCGCCTATGACGGGGACTTGGCTTACGAATCCATCTGGAATGAGTTTGACAGATCTAAAGCCAAAAGAAGATTTGCCTTTATTAATGCTTGCTATTCTGGGACCATGCGAAAGCGGTATGATTTTAAGAATATTGAGAACAAAAATATCCTCTTCTTCATGTCGTCAAGGTCGAGTGAAACTTCTGCTGAAATACTTACCTTGAAAAATGGTCTTTTTACAAATTATTTGAACAAAGGGCTTAAAGGAGCTGCGGACAAAAATAACAATCGAATTATTACAGCCAAGGAACTTTATGATTATGTCAGCGAAAATGTCATTCGGCAGTCAGGCAACATGCAACATCCTGTTATGTGGGGGAAATATAACGACAATACACCAATCATGGTATGGAAATGAATCATAATAAATATATGCAAAACGAGATAACAATAAAATGTCCGAAGTGCAAAAACGCTTTGGTCATCAAAGACGTACAGGGGGTAGATAGTATTAAGCAAAAATGCCCTTATTGTAATCTTGAATTCGATGTCAAAATTAGAAGAAGGCCTATCACCATAGGTTATGCCTCTAACAACGAGTCTCTTTCTCCTGGTAACAGGCAAGAAATCATCTCTAACGATGAACGTACAGTATTCCAAAAATTAGAATCCGTCAGTGGCATGCCTGTTTTAATGACAAATGGCAGGAAATATAAACTGCACGAAGGCCGCAATATAGTTGGACGAAGTTGTGTTTCTTCAACAGCAAACATACAATTGTTATGCGATGATCAATACATGAGCCGACAAAACGCCATTATTGATGTAACAAAAACCAGTTTCGGAGAATGGTACGTAAAAGTAAGGAGTTGTAATGAACGAAACCTTGTTAAAATCAATGAGCAAGTATTGGCTATCGACGATGTATCTATTCTACAGCCAGGCAACGTGCTACGATTGGGACACACACACGTATTATATACAATAGAATAATCAAAATCTTTAAGGATATGAAATACGAAATCAAAACCCCTTTAGCAATTCATGAATTAGGGCAAAGACCAAATCAAGAAGATTTTATTTTTCCCGCTAAAGGCAAAGCGACAGAGTCAGATAGGGTTTTCATCCTCTGCGATGGTATGGGGGGGCACCAAAGCGGTGAAGTTGCCAGCCAGACTGTTTGTGAAGAGATAAGCAAATATATATATCAAAAGACCAACCCTCAAGTTCCTTTCACGGACGACATGCTGTTTGCGGCCATGAAAGAAATGTATCAAGTATTAAATGCTAAAGACAAGTCTGACTCAAGCACAAAAATGGGAACAACATTTGTGCTTTTGTATTTCCATGCAGGAGGGCTCATGGCTGCACACATTGGTGACAGCAGATATTATCACATTAGACCTAACACCCATGAAATCATATATCGTTCCAAAGATCATTCAAGAGCTGCTTATCAGTACGAGGCTGGAGTTATAAGTTACGAAGAACTCAAATCGCAAAAGAACAATGTCATCCTTAGAGCCATCATGCCTAACCAAGAAGAAATGGAGATGCCAGACATTGTTCATATAAAAGATATCAGGCCTGGTGATTGGTTTTTTATGTGCTCTGATGGCATGCTCGAAAAGATGGATGACGAAGAGTTACTTAACATTATTACCAACAAGGATCTTTCTGACGAACAGAAATCTGAATGGCTAGTTACATCAACAGAAGAAAATAAAGACAATCACTCTGCCTTTTTAATCCACATAGCTGGGGTGATGAATGAAATTATTGATGAAGAACAGCCTGATGACGAGCAAGAAGCAAGATCCAAGAATCGGGTTTTCATCAAAGAGCAGGAATTCATTCTTTCGGAAGAGGCAGGACCCTCCACCACTTTAGTTGACAAGGACAATATTGAACCTACTCACAAAGAATCTCCTATTATAGTTTCTGTTGAACCAGCTGAGCAAACATATCATGCTCGATTACATGCAGTGAATAAGAACAAGGGGGTAATTTACGGTGCTATTTTAGCATTTGTCCTTATTGCAATAGCTATTGGGGCATACCTATTATTAGGAGGTACTAAAGGGAAAGAGGATGATAAACCATCCGTTATTTTCAAGGAGTATAAATCAACGCCCTCAACTTCTGTAAATGAAAACGAAATTGAAGGAACTGTAAAAAGAGAAGGATATGCTGAAAAAGAGATCTCTGCAGGGAATGAAGATGTCCAGACAATTGGTAGCAAGAAAGGTCACAAGAAAGAGGGATATATCAAAACGAATCCAAAAGAAAACAATAGAAATATTAATAGAAAGACCATCATGGATATGGAAAACCGACAAGTTGGAAATACAGGAAATGAAAAAGCACCTGACTCTAAGGAGAATCCAAGTAAAAAGGAAGCTTTAAAAGATCAGCTTATTAACGGGAATGACGGAAAACATGAGAAACCTAAAGAAAAGAAGAAACAAGGCGATCAGAATTCCGACAACGGTTCCAAAGATGATTTCAATGATTTCAGTACATATCAAAACATTTAATTGACGAAATAAATTCACTAGAATTATGGAAAGCAGAACAACTATCGGAGCATTAACCAAAGGGACAACCCTTCAAAATGGCAAGTACACGATAGAAGGTGTCTTGGGACAAGGAGCGACTGGCATTACATATCTTGCTAGCATGCATCAGAAGTTATCAGGTAATTTAAGTGCATTCGAAGAGAAAGTACATGTTGCCATAAAGGAATTTTATTTCAAAGATGAATGCCAGCGCGAATCCACTACTCTTAATGTAATGATTGCAAACATTAATAATGAAGCAAAGGTTGCCCAATTTAAGAACAGTTTCATTAAAGAAGCCAAGCGAATTGCGGGACTTAGCCATCCGAATATTGTTCATGTTCTTGGCATCTTTGAAGAGAATGCGACTGTTTACTATGTCATGCAATACATAAGAGGAGGATCTGTCAAAGAGAAAATTGACAGAGAGGGGCCTATAGCACCGGAGAAAGTTGTTAAATATGGAATGCAAATAGCTTCTGCATTAAACTACATGCATAGTAAAAAGATGTGCCATTACGATATGAAGCCAGGCAACATCATGCTGTCAAGCGATGATAATGCCCAACTTATTGACTTCGGCATTGCCAAAAACTATGACAGTAACGGACAAGAGACAAGTACCACACCTCCAGGACTCACAAAAGGCTTTGCCCCTTTAGAACAATACTCCTCAGTGACAGAATTCTCACCTCTCATTGATGTATATAGTTTAGGAGCAACAATTTATGCTATGTTAACAGGCAAAACACCTCCTGAACCGATGAAATGGATTGAAAAAGGATTCCCCGAAAGACCTGAAAACATACCTTCATCTCTTTGGAATATCGTAAAGATGTCCATGTCAACCATTGCAGCCAATCGTCCTACAATGCAGGGAATGTATGAGATGCTAAGCCAAGTCAACATAGTCACTAACCATGATGCTGATGCGGACAAGACCATTTATGCAGAAGATTTATATAATAAACAAGATATCCCCCACCCCGAACTTCTTGTTGAAACCTACGAAAATCCAAAAGAGGTCTCTCAAAAGGATAATGTGACGGAAGGAACAAACATCAGAGATAACAAATTGAAAAAGATTTGGTTCTACATTGCATTGATGCTAGTTGGAATCATAACAGGAGCTTTAGTGTTTTGGCTTTTAACAGCATCCAAAAGCTTCTCTACACCTTCAGGAGAGGAGGTTTCCACAGACACGCTCTCTACGATATACAACATTGATGGACAAGCTATCATGACCTTTACAGGTGAACTTATCAATGGGCAACCTTCAGGCAGAGGTACGCTAACCTATTTAAAAGACAAAATAAAAGATCGTTATGAAGGCAATTTCGTTGACGGTTTACGGCAAGACAGCGTAGCGGCATTATTCTATAAGAATGGAGACGTTTACCGAGGTGCATTTGAAAAAGACCATTTCTCCATTGGCAGATATTACGTCAATAGCAATGGTGAGATTTTTCAAGGAAAATTCAAAAATGACACTCCTTGGAATGGAGTCTGGTATGATTCAAAAAATAACGTGATCAGCCGTGTTGAGGATGGTCAAGAAAAATAACAATATGAACAAAGTATTAAGAATAACATTGATGATTGGGCTGTGCACTTTTGGGGGAGTCTCCAGCTACGCCCAGAGTACGATAAAACGTTCTGCTCCCACAAAAAAGCATATTAAAGTCAAGAAGCCTGTAAAAGCTACGTATAAAGCCGAAGCTGCGACAAGGAAGAAGAATATCGATAAGTATCCCTTCCGACGTGTTGGGAAATGCCCAATAGAAGACAGGTTAAACCCAATGGATGGAGGTATTATTTTGGGTTGGACAAAAGTGGAAGAGGCTATAAATGCAGGCGGAGTAAGCAAGCCTCGTAATGACATGCAACATTCCGTACGCATAAACGATCGAACATACTGGGATCACGAAGGAGACGGTATCATCACGTCTCTATATTTCACAAACTCTGATGGTCTTCCACAAAAATGGATAGATGCAGGTCTTAGTTTCTTAATGAGTTACAATCAGTGGGTGAACTGGTTGCAACGAAACAACTGGGATATCCAGATTAGAGAAAAACCAACCGTCACCAGTGGTGCTTTTTCAGCAAGAATCAATGCGACTGACACTGCTCATAACCTTAGTATTGAACTGAATTTCAACTATGGGGAAGGCACAAATTCTGTAAATGACTATAAAACTCTTTATAGTATTACCCTTAAACGCTCACGAATTCAAACAAAAACTACAGATTTCTCGCCATTTTTTCCGATTGAGGGAGTTATGCCTGGTGTAACAACTCTCAATCAATTGGGGCAAATGGGAATGAAACTTGAATCCTTTGGTGATGATAATGAATTCAGGTATGGAGTCATGGGGGAATACAGATTCTACAACAATAAAGAAGGAGGTAATATCGTCAGATCTGTTGACATAGGCAATAACATGCTACCTACGGAATGGACATCTACAGGTCAAAACCGATTCATGACATACAACAAATGGATTGCCTTTTTTAAGAAAAATGGATTTGTCATTACTGAAGATGAACCCCAAAACGACCCTAATGCAACCTACCCAAAAATGAAAGCAATTCAGCCCTACTTAGGTATTAGAATAAATTTGTCTTTCAAGAAGTCATTTTCTATAGCAATTGAAGGAGACTCACCTGACGTTTTCTGGAACTACTCTGTTGAAATAATATAGTTTTTTTATCATTAACGAATATGGGAAAATCATTAAAAATCATAACCTCTACATGGTTATTATGCATCTTTCTTAACTCTTGTAATGGCGGTAAAATTGAGAAACTCACAAATGAAAGAGATTCTATTTCTCATGAAAATGAACGCCTAAACGAATTCTTGGATATAGTTGCCATTTCCTTTGACAGCATCAATGGCCAAGAACAGTATTTGTATCGAGATAAAGAAGGTAGGCTGTTGTCTAACAAAGAACAGATCAGAAACAACATCAGACTATTTAAATACACTCTTGAGGAACAGAAAAAAAGAATCAAACAACTTGAAGAGCAGTTAGCTAATAGCGACAACGAGCAAAGCAGAAGGCTCCGAAGCCTCATAAAAACCCTGCAAAAACAAATTGCAGAAAAAGACACGCTAATTGCACGTCTCAACATCCAACTTGAAAAAAAGAACGCGGACATTAGAGAACTAAGTGCCAGTGTAGAACAATTATCTTCTAATGTGGGGACTTTAAAACAACAAGTAAACCAATTAAGCGAAGAGAATGAACAAAAAGACGAAGATTTGCGAACAGCTAATGAAGAAGTTGCTAGTTTGAGTACAGGTTATGTAATAATCGGCACCAAAAAGGAACTTTCTTCCCTAGGCATCGTATCTGGAGGTTTATTCAAGAAGAAGAAGATTAACTACAATAATTTAGATAATTCCAACTACACAAAAATCGACACTCGAAATGTTAATGAAATCAATATTCCTGGCAAGAATGCTAAATTAATATCTAACAATCCGTCTTCTTCATACACAATTGAAGATGAAGGAAGTTCTTGCGTTTTGCACATTACAAACAAGAATTTATTCTGGAGTACAGGTAAATATATTGTTATTCAAGTAAAAAAATGAAGGGTTACTGTTTCTTCCTTAAAATTCAAAACAATCTTGAGGATTAATGATTCCTTTCTATTGGCAACTTAAATAAATTCTCATTGGAACACGCTTTTAGCAGTTGTAGCCGTGCTATCTTTACCCCATTATAGTGCGATGACTACAACTGCTATTTTATTAGAAAACTACTGCAACTTCACGATAGCGTATGAAGTGGCGGGCATATGGATGGTCATGGTTCCCAGTTTACGGTTGTGCTCCATCTTGAATTTATCGCCTGCCAGCAACTTCGTTTTCCTGAAAGGAACATTGATCTTGAAAGTGGCATCAGAGGCTGCATTCCGTGGATTGAGCATAACCAAAACCACATCCTTACCAGCAGCTCGCGCATAGACAAAGGGATAGGTATTCTGCTCCGCATAGATGGGCACGAATTCCGCGTAGTTAGCTAATGCCGGCTCCGTGTGACGCAGTTTAATCAACTGCCGCGTCTTGTTAAGCAGTGAATTGGGATTCTTCTCCTGAGCCTCCACATTGGGTGCATCTTTTGCAGGATCAACAGGCAGATAGAGCTTGTCGGCATCAGCAGAGGAGAAACCCAGGTTCTTACCACTTGTCCATTGCATCGGCGTGCGTGCACCATTTCGGGGCTGATAAGCACCTTCCACTTGCGGCCAATTGTTTGGCAATTGTTTCATGCCAATCTCGTTACCATAATAGAGGAAGGGTACACCAGGCATGGTAAAACCAAAAGCATAGACAATCTCCAGTTCCTTATCCGTACGGCGGTTACCAAGTCGGGCATTGTCGTGGTTGCCCAGCGGCAAGCTGATGTAGCCCTTGCCCACCGTCTTCTCATACTGCTCCATGTAACTCTTCAGGAACTCCGTGATATTGCCCTTTCCCTCTGCATCGAAATAGCTGTGACCTTCACTCACCCCATTCAGGATTCGCCAACTTTCCTTCTGGAAAAGATCATTATAACCATTGAACCAATGGAAGAAATCTACATGAAAGCAATCGTCGAGTGCATCGGAAGGATACGACCATTCGGCCACCATGAAGCCTTGCGGATAATCTTTCTCCAGGAGCCGGCGGATTTCACGCCAGAAAAGTTTCGTCTCGTTCTCGTTGGTATTGAAGAACTGTTCGTTGCCCCTCACCCTGCGCGTCTTCACCAAGGCTCCAGCCATATCGGCCCGGAAACCGTCGCAGCCCATATCCATCCAGAAGCGAAGCACCTTCTTCAGGTCTTCGCGCATGGCCATCACGTCGGGATGATTCGTAGGCAATTGCCACGGCTGTTCGGGATCGGGATTGGCGAAACCGAAGTTGAGTGCAGGCTGGCACCAGTAGAAATTACGCATAAACTGCCCATTGCGCTCACCGTAGCCCTTGATGAACTGTCCGGCAAACTCCCGTGGGGGATCCACCCAGTTGGTTTCCGTCCAGATGTAGTAGTTGGAGTATTTGTTGGGCTGCTGTTTCTGCGAAGCCACAAACCAAGGATGGTCGATGGCCGTGTAACTGATGACATAATCGAAAATCACGTGCATGCCACGCTTGTGGACCTCCTGAAACAACTGCCGTGCATCCTCGTTCGTGCCATAACGGGGAGCTATTTTGTAGTAGTCGCGGATATCATAGCCCGCATCATTGAAGGGAGAATCAAAAAAGGGATTAAACCAGATGGCATCTACGCCGAGACTCTTCACGTAGTCCAGTTTGCTGATGATGCCTTGGATATCGCCGATACCGTCGCCGTCGGAATCGCAGAACGTCTGCGGATAGATTTGGTAGAACACGGCATTCTTCGCCCATTCAGGCACTTGGGGCACTTCATAACGGCCCGTGATGGTCTGCGCATGGGATGCCAGTGTCAGCATGGCTGCGCAGAACAAAAAGAGTCTTTTGATATTCATGGTCATGTCTTGTTAGTATGAACAGATTATGCGGTTGCGAAAGTAAATATTTTCAACGAAAAGGAAGAACATTTTCTGTTATAAATCATTAAAAATCCCCGCCGGTTTCTGGCGGGGATCTGATATTCAGGCAGCAATCTGCCATCTGGACATCTGGGAAACAAACTATCGCTTGATGACTTTTCGCGTGCGGACTTTGCCGTTCGACAACGTTTCACGTATCAGATAGACACCGTGACCCATTTGCTGAACCGACTGTCCGGAGGTTGTGAACAGCTTGCGACCGGTCACTTCTGCCATTCCCTGCTCGGCCGTTAACTCTTCGATACCCGTAGGATCAATGGCCAGCACCTCGCGTTTGATTTTATTGATGCGGACAGATGCCTCGCCTTCGTTCTTGAACTGCAGGGCAAAGAAGGTGTAGGGCTTCAGAATGTCCACATGGAATTCGTTGGTCACAGCATTGGCTTTACGAGGCTTTGCAGCACTGCTGTTTTCCACCACGACGGGGGTGATGACGGTCTCTGAGTTATCTTTCAGCACAATGACCGTCTGGAAATCAGCGGGAATAGGGTCATCAGTGAAGAAGGTGTAGCGGTGGAAGGTTCCCTCTTCGGGGGTGCCGCTGTAAGGACCCACGTAGGCATACTGCTTGGTGAAGTTCACCGTTCCTTCAAAGACGGGCTCGCTGCCAGCCTCGGTCACCTTGGCAGGATTCCATCCGTCGGCCTTCAGTCCCTGGGTGGGCACGGGAGTGCCGTCGGGCGTATAGAGCGTAACGTCTTTCACGATGGTTTCCACGGTGCCGCTGGTCATGTTCTGCAGGGCGAACTGCGTCACCACGAGATCATCACCAAGGTCACTCTCATTGAACGTACCTTCCATCACGGTCTGACCGGCAGCAAATTCATAATAGTGGCCACCGTATTCTGCGGCCTGTGCGGCATTGCGGATGAAGATCTGCACCTGCTTTTCCTGAGGCTCCACACCCAATTCCACGCGATAGCGCGGATAGTCGGTGATGCTGAACGGCTCCTTCCAGAGTTTCACGTCACCCCAGTTGCCGGGTAGGGCAACGGTGGCAGGCAATCCGTTGGCCGAAACCACGTGGCCTTCTATTTCAGCTCCGCTGCCCACCTTGATAGCCAGGTCTTCTTCCGTCGGAGTGAAGTCGGTCAGATAGATATCGCGCTTCACCGAAACAATCTCAAGCGGATCGATGGAAGTGTTGCTCTTGCGCTGCACGGCAGCATACCAGTGGCTCTGTGTGAGCTCGAACTTGATTTCCGTGCCACCGGCCTCTATTTCGTAGTATTGCTCAGCGGCAGGTTCTCCGTAGATATCCTTGTAGCCGATTTTCCACTGCAATCCTTCAGGCACGGGATTAGAAGTAGTGACCGTAATGACATGGCGCGTTCCTTCGGTCACGTCGGACGCCCATACCTTTCCGCCCACTTCTCCCCATTGTCCGGAGAAATTGACCGTTCCGCTATATACCTTGCCATCTTCTGCGGCTTCACCGGTCACGCGGCTGCTCCAGTTACCCACTAGCGGGAGCGAATGCTCGGTACCAGCAGCTGGTCCCTGATAGACCACGGGATCGGCGCTGAACTCCTGTGGTTCACCGTTACCCCACCATCCTATCCACCAGTCGAGGTCTATATCCTTATAACTCTCGGGCGCGATACGTACCTTGGTGTCCACATCCTGTTTGCCCAGCAAGAACTTGTCGAGATAGGCTTCCACTTCGGGATACTGGCTCTCGGGCAGTTGGCAGTGGCCATGACCGGGAACGATGGAATAACCCACACGGTCTTCGATGCCAAACTGCTCCCATACTTTCACGGCACCGTTCATCGAAACATAGCCTGAAGGATCGGCCAGCCACGCAAAGTCAGGATTGCCCAGCATGAGCAGCGCGCGGGGGCAGACCATGGCTGCCAGTTCGTGATGGTCGTGAGGCAGATAGGAAACATCCTTTCCGCTATAGTTGGCCTTTAGGCTTTCCATAAACCAGTTGTAGTCGGTATTATCGAGTCCTTCCACGCCCTCGGCATCGGGCTGCGCATTATGCCAGCGCGAATAGCGCCAAGCCGCAGCACCGCCGCCACCGGGTTCCTGGGCGATGGTCAATGCCACACGCTCATCGAAAGCACCGCAGAAGAGGGCCATCTTTCCAGCATACGAACATCCGGTCACACCGATATGCTCGGTATCAATCTTCGTCACCTCGGGGCCCAGCTGCTGCAGTCCGTCGATGAGTCGGCTCAGTCCCCATGCCCATTCGCTGTAGGCACCATTGTCCTTCAGTTCGGGATAAAGCTTGTCGAAAGCATAGTTGCCGCGGCCTGCCGGACTGCCAAACTGCGAATAGTTGTTCACCTGACTCTCAGAGAAAGTCATCCTGGCAATGGGACGCTCCTTGAAGAGCTGCGCGGGCAGCGAGATGCCGCTCGTGCCAATCATCAGCGCATAGGGAGCCTCCCCCACAGTAGGATATTCAATGGTAGCACTCAGGTTCAGTGTCTGTCCGTTCACGGTGACGGCCACTTTCAGCGTGTTACCGTCCATCTCGGCCTTCACGTCATCGGGATTCACCGTAGGCTTCGTGCCAATCTCGTAATGCTGGATTTCCTTGGCAATCTCACCGCGACGCATGCTCCAGTCGGTAAACGAACTGATTCTTCCGCTGCCGTCAGACAATTCGAGGGGATCGGGCAGTGGGTCCACCTTCTTAGCCTGATCCTTTGCGGGAAGCACCGGACTGGCAGCCGCTCCCGTGTTTTCCACCGAATAGACCAAAGGGATGTCGTCTTGCGCCCATGCCCCCGTGCCGGTCACTGCAGCAAACAGTAACGTAACGAATAATTTTTTCATAAGCTTTTAATTAAATTGGTAATAATTAGTTGATAATAGAATTGGTTTTCTGCGCAAAAGTAACGAAAACCCCTGAATCCCTCGTTTTGCATCATTGCAAAAACGTTTGTGTTTGTCTTACCTCCTGCCGCGAAAGTAAATTGGGAAAAATGGAAAGGAAAATGAAACATATCAAACTCCGAAATAAAGATTTTGGAATGCTTCTGCGACATTCTTTAAGCACGTTTTGCAAGATTCGACGTAACTTTGCAGCACAAATATCAACTAACTTATTATCAACTATCATGATGAAACTGACAAGTAAAACTATTCTGTTTGGCACCCTGGCTGGCGCAGCCCTATTACTCTCACTTCAGGCACAGGCCGACAACGTCACACTGACCACCTCCGACCTGCCCATCGTCATCATCAAGACCGATGCCGAGATTAATGCCGATGACAAGATTCCTGGCACGATGCAGATTATCGACAACGGATCTGGGCAGACCAATTCCGTCAGCGATACGCCCAACGGCTTCGATGGTCACATCGGCATCAAGCTGCGCGGCGAGAGTTCGCTCAATTTTAATCAAAAGAAGTACACCATCGAGACCTGGGATGCCCAGGGCAACGACTCTACCGTCAGCATCTTCGGCATGCCCGAGGAGAGCGACTGGGTGCTGCTGGCTCCCTACAACGATGTCTCTATGGTGCGCGATGTATATGCGTTTGCCCTCTGGAACGAGATGGGCCACTGGGGACCGCGCACCCGTATGTGTGAGGTTATCGTCAACAATGACTATCGCGGAGTGTATGCTTTCTGCGAGCGCATCAAGCGCGACAAGAACCGTGTGGACATCTCCAAACTGAAACCCGAAGACATCAGCGGGCGCGACCTGACCGGCGGCTATATCGTGCGCATCGATGCCTACGACGAAGAAGACCTCACGTTCCAGTCGAAAGTGCCGGGCATCCAGAAATCGGCCTGGGCTTGGGGCGGCAACCAGCAGCAGGAAGCACCCGTCACCTGGACCATCTATTACCCCAAGAAGGAAGATATCGTGGAGCCTCAGCGGCAGTATATCCAGGACTATATCGACAAAGTGGAACTCACCATCCAGTCGGCTGATTTTGCCGATTCCGAGAAAGGCTATGCGCAATACATCGACGTGTCCTCGTTCGTAGATTATTTCATCCACACCGAACTCAGCCTCAACGCCGACGGATTCAAGCGCAGCGCATATTATTATAAGGAAAAGGACAAAAAGGACGGAACGCCCGGCAAACTCTTCGCAGGCCCCGTCTGGGACTACAACCTGGCCTACGGCAACTGCAACTTCTGCAACGCCAACAACGTGAATGCCTGGGTCTATCAAGGCTGTGAGACCAATCCCACTCCAAAGATGTGGAAACGCCTACTCGAAGACAAGGCATTCCGCGATGCCGTAAAGACGCGTTACACAGAACTGCGCCAGACCGTCATCAGCAACGAGAGCATCAATGCCTTTCTCGACAGCTATGCCTCGCTGCTCGATCAGGCACAGGAGCGCCAACTGAAAAAGTACAAGGAAGTGCTCAAGAGCAGCAACCCCTGGGACTTCGGCACCACGTCGATGTTCGCCGCCTACCGCGTGAGCAGCTATGCGGAAGAAATCACCACCGTGAAGCAGTGGTTTGCCAAGCGTCTGGACTTCCTTGACAAGAATATGCCGGGCGAAGTCATCGGCACCGCATCCATCAGCCATACCCAACATGCAGAAGCCAACCTTTCGCTCCGCGGTCGCAAGCTGTCGGTAGAATCACCCACAGGCATCATTCGCGTTGACGTGACGAATGCTATCGGAGCCTTACTGGCCACCAGCAGCTGTTCAGGCTCTTCGTCGGCCAATATCGACCTCAGTCAACTGCCTGCAGGCCTTTGCGTTGTGATATGCTATGCCGCCGACGGCTCCATGTCGTCCCGCACCCTGATGTTGCGGTAAAAATTCTTCACTCTTCACTCTTCACTTTTCACTTTTTTACGTATCTTTGCACCCGATTATGATTGGAACCATCGTTAACACCGCCACCATCATTGCGGGTGCCATCCTCGGAGCAGTGCTCCACCGAGGCATCAAGGAGAAATACAAACAAGTGCTCTATACGGGACTTGGACTGGCTTCGCTGGCCATCGGGCTCAACGCCACCATCTCCCATTTCAGTCAGTCCCAATATCCCGTGCTCTTCATCGTGTCACTGGCCATCGGCGGCCTCATCGGAACAGCACTCGATATTGACGGACGCTTCAAGAACCTTGTTGACAGATTCTCCCGCCAAAGCGAAGGAAAGCGGAACCGGCTAGCCGATGGGCTGGCCACCGCTATCCTCCTTTATTGCATTGGTCCGCTGTCTATGCTCGGTCCAGTCATCTCGGCCCTGAAAGGCGATCACACTTTCCTCTTCACCAATGCCACGCTCGACTTCGTTTCGTCTGCGGTCTTTGCCTCCACCTACGGCATCGGCATGGTGCTGGCAGCTCCCGTACTCTTCTGCTGGCAAGGTATGTTCTGGCTTATTGCCCATATCTCGGCATCAGCCATCAGCGATGCCCTCATGGCCGAACTCCTCATTGTGGGCGGACTGCTCATCACGGGCAGCGGCCTCTCGCTGCTGCAGCTCAAAGACTGCCGCACGCTGAACCTCCTTCCCTCGCTGCTCATTCCCGTTATCTGGTTTCTACTCCGCTCCTTTTTCTAGCATTACAAGGGATACATATACCTCATCCCTTCTTACCAATTCGGAGGCAGCACGATATTCTCCACGCCATGCGCCTGTTCGAACAGCGGGGAGATTTCATCATCCGTAAATCCGGCGATGCCGCAACCGATACGCGTGACAAGGAACGTTAGTTCGGGGTGCTGCTTGGCAAACTGGATAAACTCATCTACATACGGACGGATGGTTTCCACGCCGCCCTGCATCGTGGGGATGGCATAGCTCTGGCCCTGCAAGCCAACGCCCTGCCCCATAATGGCTCCAAACTTGCGGTAGGCAATGTAAGCCGCACCGCCGCCGTGCATTCCCTTCAAGTTGCTGCCGAATACGAAAATCTCGTTCGGCTCCAGCGATGTGATAAATTCTGGTGTTGTTCTCTTTTCCATAGATACATACAAATGATTTTTGCCACAAAAATACAAAAAAAATCTCATACGCAGAAAAAAAGTTCAAGGAAATGCGGGATATTTCCCTGAACTATTCGTATAACAAGTAGAGTGATACAGGAAAAGAGCGCTTTGACGGAAAAGCAAATCGTGGAAGCCGTCCGTGAAGGACGCGATGAGGGACAGACCGAAATGGTCTGCCGCTATGCGGAGCGTGTCTTTGCAATCATCGTCCGTCAGGTTAACGACGAGATGGATGCCCAGGAGCTGACACAGGACACTTTCCTCCGCGCCTTCAGCCATATCGACAGCTACGATGCGCGGAAAGCCTCACTCTCCACTTGGCTCTGCCGCATTGCCTACCGACTGACACTCGACTTCCAGAAACGCCGACGGCCGCCGGTCTTCCTGATGGAAGACACCTCGGCAGGGGGAACGGACATCAGCGACGAACAGCTGGAAGCGGAACTCTCCACCGGAAGCGAGGAACGCATCCAAAGACTGCAACAACTGATAGACGAATTGCCCGACGAAGAACAGATGCTGCTCACACTCTACTATTTCGATGACCTTCCGCTCGCGGAGATTGCCTACATCATGGGCACCGAAGCCGGGCCGCTGGCCAAACGATTGTACAGAATACGACGGAAACTCTATAAGAAACTGAAAGAAGATGAACGAGAAATATAAGGACACCGACCTGCGCGAGGCATTAAGGCGCAAATACGCCGATACGCCCAAACCCCTACGACCCCTCCCCCAACCCCTCCCGAGGGAGGGGAGAACAAAAGCCTCCCCTCGGGGAGGTTGGAGGGGGTTTTCTTTGTGGAGGTTGGCCGCTGCTGCTTGCCTGCTGCTAATCTGTGGTGTAGGCTTGACGCTGATGCCCAAGGATGAACCGGCAAAACAGGCGCAGGTGATTGTGAAGCAGACTATGCCCGCGCCAGTTCCAAAGTCGGAAACTACCAGTTCCAAAGTCAGAAACTCCCAGTTCCAAAGTCAGAAACTGTCAGTTCCAAAGCCTGAAACTAAGCCGAAACAAGTTCAAACAAAACCCCTCCCCCAACCCCTCCCGAGGGAGGGGAGCACAGAAAGCCTCCCCTCGGGGAGGTTGGAGGGGGTCTCCAATCTGCACTACGCTGCCCATGTTCCTACGGAAGAAACGGCTACTTATCAGGATCCCGCCCGCGTGGATGAATTCATAGAAAAGATGGCTGCCTACCACAATGTGAAAGAGGGCCAGCTGAAGTGCGCTGCGGCAAACGACAGCAACGTCGTATCGAGAGTTTATGTCTTCCCCGACAAGAAGGAGGTCGACGTGTTCGGACGGCTGCTGCAAGTGGCCTGCTGTTATAGCGACGAGACGCCCGGCTACCACCTGAACTTCTCGCACCAGCAGTTCTTCTTTGAACTGAAGGACCAGCGACGGCAGTTGCAGTACCGCTGGATTGCCGAGCGCATCAACGGCAAGATACTGCTCTACGGCACCAATGCTCCCATCGGCACAGAAACATCTTCAGCCTGCTATCAAGAATATCGCAATGAGCTCATGCATACAAAAATGTGATTGAGCGAGTGCCATGCAAACTTGTTTGCAGATGGCCGAGTGTGAACATTTTATTCAAATAGTATTAATTCTAAAACGAGAGAGATATGATCAAGCGTATCATAACCATTAGCCTCGCGGCTATTGCCTGCCTCACGATGCAGGCGCAAACAAATAATGATGTGGTAACTCTGGCGAAAAGCAGCGGTTACTGGGTGCCGAAGCCTTCGGTTGCCATAGACAAAAAGAAGAAGTCGGTTGCCCGTTGGAACAGGACTGAAAAGGACGACTGGTTTGAGCCATCAGGCTTGGTGGTAGAGAACGTCCCTACCGTCGATCTAAACGACGAGCTGTTTGCCGATTTTGTCAATGCTTCAAAAGATGCCCCCTACACGCCCATGCCTTGGAAGTTGACCGAAGAGAATGGCGAGACCGTGCTGCATTGCTATCTCCCCATGCCTGCCGACATCGTGGACAACTTCTGGCTGACCGATGAAGAGGGATGTATATTGGACAATGAGACCGGCATCAGTTACAGAGCCCGACGCACAGCACCCGACTGCTACTACAAACGCTTCGGCATCAAGGGCAAGAAAGGAACGGTGCTCGACTTCAAGATTTTCTTCCCCAAACTGCCCGAGACCACTACAGACATCTCCATCTATGGCGTACCCAACTGGCAGTTGAGAGGCTTGAACGTGAAACTGAACCGCCAGCCGTCAGGTCTCGTATTTCATGGCGTGGCAAACTACTACGACAAGGTTCCTGAGTTCCACCATCCTACGCTCGTCACCGAGGCCAAGAACTACGACAAGGATAACTTCTTCACATGGTCGGAATACAAGGACGCCCACCTCATCAAGCCCATTCCCGAGGGAACGATGGCCCTATGGCTGACCCCTGAAGCCACCTACGTTGCCATTTCCACCCACATGAACTGGCGCAGGGAATATTTCGGTCGTGGCGGCAACACCATCCTCATCGACAAGTCGGGCCATCAGTATAAGTGCAAGGACGTGATGGACTATCCCAACGACAAGTTGTTCTGGGTGCAGGGCTACTCTGCCGACTATTTTGCCATCGTGCTTGTCTTTGAGCCTCTGCCGCTCAACCTCGAAACCATCACCTATATCGTTCCTGAAGGTGAGCCTTTCAAGGCCAATTTCGCCGACTGGAGCGGAGAGGTGAAGGCCGACCTCAGCATCAAGGAACTCCGCGACAACCAGAAGCTGTTCAAGTATTTCCCGAGGAAAATGGTGGAATAATATGAGTTAAGAGTTAAGAATTTAGAATTAAGATGTATCGCTGCGCGAGTAAGAGTTAAGAATTATGATTTTATCTAATAAGCAAACAATTACCACCGCTCTGCTCGCCCTCGTCACAATGACGGGCTGGGCACAGACGAAGACAGCAACTGTCACAGGTTATTCACCTGCACTGAAAGACGGCACGCTGGTGCTTGCAGGAACCGGTGTATCGTTATCTGTAGTAGATACCGTCCAAAGCGGGCGTTTCGCCTTCACGCTGCCCACTGAGGAGCTCACGGCGGGCAATCTCTTTTTAGACGGAGAAGGTTGTCCCAATTTCTCTTTCTCCCTCATGATGAAACCAGGTGCGACTGTAAAACTGACGGGTACAGACTGCCTCTATCCGCTTTGGAAGGTGGAAAGCCCGATACCAGAGCAACAGACGCAGAACCGCGTCACGGAGCATTGTCAAGACGTGATAAAGGAACTAATCCGATTCGAACAGAAAAAAGATTGGAATAAGTATGACTCTATCAGTATGGTGTATATAAAACAGCAGATGGACATCCTGCCCACATTGCCTGTGGATGCAGCTTCGCTACATGTCCTGTGGCGCATATCCAGACTGCTGAAGAACATGAAAGATTTCCCATACGTAGAAGAGTTGAAGAATCTGGAGAAGTCTTTCGCTGCCCGTGCACCGAAAGGATTTGAAGCCCAATTGGCTGAGATCCACACCTGTCTCTATCCTCCGCACGTCTTGCAGGTGGGCGAAGAGGCCACTGATGCCGAACTCTTCGACATGCAGGGCAACAAGCATCGCCTCCTTGAAGGCCTGTCGGATGGCCGATACCTGCTGCTCGATCTCTGGAGCATCGGCTGTGGCCCGTGCCGGATGGCTGAACCTGAGATGCGCGAGGTCTATGAGCGAATGAAGGATAAACTGGAAATCGTCGGCATCAATGGGGATAACCTTTCCACATGGAAGAACAACGACTTCAGCAAACGCATCGTTTGGAAGAACTGGAACGACGGCAAGAATGGAAGCAGCATCAGCAGCAGTTATTGCAACGAAGACGCCATACCTTATTACATATTGGTTTCGCCCGACAAGCGCATTGTGATGAAGAGATCGGGCTATTATGCCGGAATGTTCTTAGGTTTGGCCGATGCCATCAACGGACTCATCGTCAAGCAAGACAACAGTGCGAATTTCAATTTGTCCATTCGGAAAGTTGAAGCCAATGCTAACGGAACCACCGTCAGTTTCCGCTATTATAGCCATAAGGAGTGGTGGTTCCGCATCGTTAAGGATTCCTATCTTGAGGCCAACGGCAAGAAGTATAAACTGACGGCAGCCGACGGAATCACGCTTGACGAAAACAACTATCCCACCGTGAAAGCAACAGATTCCACCGAAGACTTCATAAGTAACCTGAGCTACAAAGACTTCACACTTACCTTCGAACCATTCGAAACCATACCTGAGACTTTCAACTTCAAGGAAGGCGACGGCAAGGGAGCCTTCGTCATCCGCGATGTCGCTTTGAAATAGCAACAACGACTAAGACTTGTGGAGGAACAGCTAATCATACAGACATCTCTTTTTTAGGTACAATTATGGTTACTACATGGGCCGCAGCGATGCGGCTCATGTTTTTTCATTATAATCTTATCTTTTGCGAAAAAAACAGCAAAAGATAATGGCTTTGAAAAATAATCCGTACTTTTACAGGCAAAAGTGGAAAGTTAGAAAAAAAATCCATCCTAAGATTATAGATTTACCGGAAAAGTGGTAATATACAAGTAGAAGGACATTAAGCGAATGGAAACAACGACAGGCAACACATCCAAAGCCAGAGAAGACGAGGCGCTGCTCATCAGCCGCATCCTCGACGGACAGACTGCGCTGTTCCGCCAGCTTGCCAACCGATATGCCGGACAGGTGTTGCGGATGGTGGCCCGCCTGATTCCTTCGCCCGAAGAAGCCGAGGAGGCAACGCAGGACACGCTGATGGAAGCCTTCCAAAGCCTGGGCCGCTACGATGACCGGCAAGCCAGTTTCCAGACATGGCTCATGCGCATAGCTTACCACACGGCCCTGAAGCACTACCGACAGAAGCACAGATCGCTGCCCATGGTGGAAGTGGAACGACAAAGGCTCGACACCTTTCCTGATGAAGAGACCGACGCCCTGCTTGACGACACCGACCGCGTGGAACTCATGGAAAGAGCCATTGAAACACTGAAGCCCGACGACCAGATGCTGCTCAACCTCTACTACTTTGACAACCGCCCGATGCGCGAAATAGCCATCATCACGGAGCATGAAGAAAGTTATCTCCACTCGCGGTTGCAATGGATACGCAAAAGACTGGCCATCACCATCAGAAGTCTTGAAAGTGAAGAGTGAAGAATGAAGAGTGAAGAATCTTTAAAAGGAAGAAGGAAGAATGAAGAATGAAGATTATAAAGACAAGGGACTGCGCCAAGCCTTGCAGCGCAGGAATGAGGACGCCGAGCGTATGATGCTGCCGGAGGACTTCACCGACCGATTGATGGAAAGATTGGAGAAACCCCTCCCCCAACCCCTCCCGAGGGAGGGGAGAACCAGACTCCTTCGTTGGATAGCCTCTGCCGCTTGTCTGCTCATCATCATTGGTGTTGGCATGACGCTGCTGCCTAAAGAAGAACTGGCAAAGACGGAGCAACCCCGCCCACAACAGCCCGCCCCCGCCCAAAGGGAGGGGAGAATCAAAAGCCTCCCCCTTCGGGGAGATTGGAGGGGGCTTCCTGTAGCTAAAAGCGAAACGGCCAGCCAACTTCCTACACGAACAACCCCAACTCCCCAAACGCCCCCCCACGTTCAGAATGTTGCGGTTTCACCGCAACGAACCACTCAAGCAACCGACAGCCTGGATTACTATATTGACAAGATAGAACACGAACTGGCCCAAGTGGACGAGAGCCTCTACATAGAACGGATGAACAAGGTGATACGTGCTGACGAGCGACTGCAGCGCATCGTCAACAGCTATATCCTGCACACCCTCGACAAAGAGGGCCGCCCGCAGACGGCAGATAACATGTATGACTTAAAAACAGAGCAAGATGAAGAATAGACTTTTCATAACCATAGCAGCCCTATTGGGTGTTGGGTGTTGGCTGTTGGGTGATGGTGGCTGGTGCCATGCACAGACTGTTCATCACAACAACATAAGGGAAAAACTCAGTGCCTTTGTTGGATCGAAGGAGTACGGCGTTCACCGGCTCAGTTTCTCGAAAGACGGACTGAATGTATATCAGTTTGCCCAGCAGTTTGCCATCGATGATGAGTTGGGCGGCAAGTACTACGGTCCGTTGTTCACACCCAGGATGTTGGATTTAGAGAAGGCTCTTAGGTCGGAGGCCGTGAATGCCAAAACCATCTATTTCCATGATGCCAGCGACGGAGATTCGCCCTTGCCAGGCGTTAAGTTCCAGTTTATGATGGATGCCCAACATCCGATGGTGCAATCCGTGACATTCGACCTCAACAAGAATATCCGTCTGATTTCCTTTGAAGAGCCCGACGGCAGCATCTATGCCCTGCTGCTGATGTGGGACCAGACCGTTGACCAAGACAAGAAAGTCGGTGATACGTTCCTAATGGACGGCATGATTTACGAAATCAGCGGCCGGAAAATGGACGACAGACCATTTATTATTAGGAGCCCCCTCCAACTCCCCCGAGGGGGGAGGGAAATAATCCCCCCTACTGCCCAGGACATGGGGAGCGTCGAAGAGTTCATGGCTAAGGTGAAACGCACCTGCGAGATATTCCAGCGCGAGACACCGCAGGGACAGACGGCGGCCGGAGTGGTGCTCAATAAGACCTGCAACGCATTCAGCGGAAAACTGACAAAAGAGCAGTATTTCGACCTACTGAGCAATATCCAGCCGTTAGTGGATAGCGCAAAAAATGAAAACCTGAAGGGCATCCTGGGCTACTCCTGCTATATGATTTACAAGAAGAGTGAATTATACGAGGGTGACAGAGACACAGATGTCACACATGCGCCGTTTGTTGCTTCAGAGATGACCACCTCGCAGGTGTCGAAGACTATTGTCTATAACAGTATGCTGATGAACGAATCAGCGGAGAAAGAGATGGTGGAGTGCCAGATATCCGGTACGGCACCATTGCGTGGAAAGAATATTTCCGTAAGACGTAATGTGACTTTGGAGCCTATGGGGACGTGCCCAGTAGTCGATGGCAAGTTCTCTTTCACCTGCAAGTTGCCCAAGAACGAGATTTGTCGGTTGTATCTTGGCAACAGTGATGTCGTTTCCTTCTGTTCCGATGGTCAGCCCATCATTGCGGACATGGAGCACCAGACAGTAAAGGGCAGTAAGGCCAGCCAAAAGGTGAACGACTTCATGCAGACAGTAGAACGTGAGCGACTGGCCGAGCTCCATGAGACCGACATTCAGAAAAAAGCGGAAATCAACCGCCAGCGTGGCGAGCGGCTTCTCAAGGCGGTGCGTGAAAACCGTGACAACATCCTCTCCGCCTATGCACTCAGTCAGGTCTATACCGAAATGAGTTACGAGGAACTGAAGCCTTACCTCAGCGACGACTATGCTTTCTCACACCACATCCTCCTGGCACCGATGCGCGAATACGTGGAAGGACTGGAGAAGCGCCGTCCCGGCACTCCCTACACCGACCTCCAATTGGTGGACACGAAGAGCCGCCCACATCAGCTGAGCGAATACGTCGGCAAGGGATATGTCGTGCTGCATTTCTGGCATGGCCTTGGCGGTTATGGATCTGAAATCCATCCGTCTATGAAGACGCTTTACGAGGCTTACCGTTCTCGCGGTGTGGAGTTCGTCACTTTGGCTTTCAGTTTCGGTGTGCAGAGATGGCGGGAGGAAGTAAAGCAGCACCAACTGCCATGGCCGCAGTTGATGCCCGATCCAGACACCAACCCGCGAAATGCACTTACCGCCTACGGCATCCGTTCCTATCCCGAACTGATCGTCATCGATGCAAAAGGCACTATCGTAGCCTGCCCCCGCAATGTTGAAGAACTCGGTTCCGTGCTAAAGAAACTACATAGTTCAATACAGTGACATTTTTTAGGTACAATTATGGTTACTACATGGGCCGCAGCGATGCGTCCCATGTTTTTCCGTAAGAATCTTATCAAGAATTCGTTTTTTTAACACCTCGCAGCGGGATATTTCTGCAAAAACGTCGTATATATAATAAAATGAACAATCAAAATAAAAAAATAGACAATGAGATTTATTACAACAACACTTTTGAGTTTATTAGTCTCGCTGCAAGTGATTGCGGGAAAAGTGATTAAGAATCCGGACATTGAATACTCCGCTTCGTGGATGGAAATTACCGAGATTGAACTGACGAAAGAGGCCACAATCGTAAGAGGTGTTCTCAGGCAGGGCTCGTCAATCCTCAACAACACCGTGCTTGCAGACCGCAACACAGGCAAGGAGTTTAAGTTCTTGCGTGTGGAAGGCGTAAAGGCTCAAGAGCGGGCTACTGCCGACGGCACACCATGCACCATATACTTCGAACCGCTGGATGCAAACGTGAAGGAGTTTAATTATATAGAGGTGGGCAATAATCCATTGGGAAACTACTATGGCATCAGGTTGCAGCCAAAGGCAAAGGCCTCTAAAAAGTCAAAGGTGTTCGACCCAGAATCACTTGATTTCGACTACTATATGAGTCGTCCTTTCACCCCCGACACCGCATGGCACTTCAGCAACAAACCTTACAAGAATGGGGTTCCATCTGGAAAGGCACTGGTTAAGATTTACGTGACAAAGACACCAAGGGAACTTGCAAGTATGCTTCCCGATGTTTCGGCAAGGGTCTCTGATCAGATTACGCGCCACGAGGAGAATGCAGTTGCTTCGATGGATGAAAACAACTGCTACACGCTCGAACTCGATATTCCTCATCAGCAGTTTGTTTATACAAATCCTTTCGGTGATATCTACGTCGCTCCTGGTGACACGCTCGAGATGTTCACCACCATGGAAGGGGCTCCTGATGGCAGAGGGCCTCGTTTCAAGACCTTCCGCAGCAACAGCGAATCAGCCATGATAAACACCCTTCTGCCTAAATACTTGGATAAATATGGCAGGAAGGAATACAACTACAAAGAGGCTGAAGCCATGATAGCGAAGGGTAAGGATGTCACCCAGCCCATGCTTGAGCGTTGGGCTCGTCAGGCCAACGAGATAATTGCCGACGAGGCCTTCCGTCAGGCTCTCATCAACTCTCCGTTGAGCACCATGGGTAAGGATCTCGTTATGATATCGGCCGTGGCCAACAAATGCATTGAGATAGAAGATGTGGCGGATAGCTATGACTACAAGAAGACCATCAACACACAACTTGAAGATGGCAGTTGGAAGAGTGAACCGAATTCCAAATACGTTCCGCTCGACCTGAAGGCTGTCTATGGTACGCTTTTGAAGAATAAGGAACTCATCTACAACAACCCTCTTGCCGTGAGCGAAAGCAACCAGTGGGTATTCGTGAATCGTACGCTCTTCAGTCCGTTGCTTTGGCAATGGGAGACAATAACCAACGAGCAAGGTATTATTGTAGGTCAGCGACGCCGCGATGATTATGGTATGGCGGGTACCTTCATGAACGACCTCCGTCTCTCACAGGATATTGTTAACCATATGGATAATAACCTGAAGGAAGACAAGTTAGGTCGGCTTGATGAACATGGACGCCGTGATGGAATACTTGATTACATGGCAAACACAGTCGGTGAGACCTTGGCTGGCATACAGAACGTGCAGGTGGCACAAGCCATCGTCAATGAGTACCGTAACTTCGTAAAGGCTACCGAAACAGGTGCAGACGAAAAAGGTAACAACTGGACAGAAGAGCAGAATGCGCTGTGGAACAAGATTGTATCGCCCTACAAGGGCAACACCCTCTTCCTCGATTTCTGGGCGATGAGTTGCGGCCCATGTCGTGCGGGTATGATGAGTCAGAAGAAACTCGTGGAGGATATGAAGGACGAGGCCGTCAAGTTCCTCTACATCACCACCGAAGACCAGAAAACATCTGGCGAGAAATGGATGGCTGACAACAATATCAAGGGCGAGCACATCTATATCACTAACAACGAATGGAAGCAGTTCGAGACCATGCTGAACTTCACTGCCATTCCTCGTGGTGCCTTGGTCAGTAAGGATGGCAAACTCATCGAGCACGACTTCCACGTCGGCCAGTTCAAAAGCGCCGAACTAAAGAAACTCGCAGAAAGATTCTGACAAATATGAATAAGAACATCATCCTCACCCTCCTCGCCCTCGTCGCAATGGCGGGACAGGCACAAGTGAAATGCCACATTGAAGGCAAGTTTGTTGATAACAAATGGGGCGATGAAGTCGTCATCTGCAAGAGGGGGACAGACCTGCGCGTCAATGATGCACCAGAATGGCATCAAAAGGCCGTAAATGGTCACTTCGAGTGTGATATAGAAACGGACGTTCCCGAAATGTACGAGGTCATTCCCTATAAGCAATATGTAGAGACTTCAAGCTACTATTACGGATGGTTCATCGTGGAGAACGGAACGGTAAGGATTGAAATCTTTGGCGACAAGGCTCCAAAGATAGAGAGCACTGGCGACGAAGGCCGATTGCATCAGGCGATGGACAGTGTTGCGGGCGTTCGGTTTTGTAACGAAATGGAGAGGATAGACCGTGAATTGGAAGAGCACAAAGAAAAATACTTCAAGCCTGAATTCCTGTCACTCATGCAGATAGCGAAGAATCTTGATAGAGACAGTCTGTCCAAGGCATACGTTGACAGCGTTGAGCATGTAATGGACTACTATTATGACAACGAGCGCGAGAGTTATACAGATGAAGGATGGCAGTTGTTCCAGCGTGCCAACAGTTTAAGCCGTCTCAGTTATCCGTTCCGAGCAGAATATTACGAGCAACACCCCATGCTTTGGGCTTACTACCACGTATTGCAGTCAATCGAAATGCTCAAACATGCAAGCATATACCAGAATTTCGACTCCACGCCACATAAGCAAATGGTGGCACTCTACGAGTCAAAGCTATGCAACCTTTATAAAGGGCATCCCGTTCATGGGCAGATAACCACAGCTCTTACGGCGTTTCGCTTCCAGCCTGGCAAATCCTATATCGACTACAATGTTCGTAACATCGACGGCCAGCTTGTTCCCATCTCTTCACTTATTAGCGGTAAGGTCGCCCTCATCGACCTTTGGGCCTCATGGTGTGGCCCTTGCCGTCGGCATAGCATCGCCATGATTCCCGTCTATGAGAAGTATAAGGACAAAGGATTCACTGTCATAGCCATAGCCCGTGAACGTAACCGTGAGGATATGGAGAATGCTACACGAAAGGACGGTTACCCGTGGCCGAGCCTGTTGGAACTGAACGACGAGAACGGTGTGTGGCGCAAGAACGGAGCAGGCAATGCTGGAGGTGCCATGTATCTCATCGACCGCGACGGAACCATCCTCTCCACCTCCACAGATGCCGAAGAATTGGAGCCGATAATTAAGAAAGCATTAAACATCGATTGAGACATAAAAATCATCGGAAAAGAAATGAGTGGGGATTAGATGGTTTTTGAAAGAAATTTGTGGGGATTGTCATATTTCGTCGAAATAAGTTTGTGGGGAATGTATTTTGGGGCACAATTAGTTGAAAGAGATTTAAAGGAATATAGTTAAATTGAATTAAGGAAGTACGAAAAATCATACTTTTGGTTTGTCGAATCAGTATTTCTTCGTATCTTTGCACCAAAAGTACGATAAATCATACGCTGATGGATATAGGAACAGTGATTAAAGAGCGCAGGGCATTGCTGGGAATCTCGCAGCAAGACCTCTCGGATTACTCTGGAGTAGGCATCTCTACAGTCAAGGATTTGGAGCGTGGCGTGGGCAATCCGTCGCTACAGACACTACAGAAAATACTTGATGTGGTGGGTATGGAAATGGTGTTGCAGATAAAACAGACCGTTAAATAGCATAGAGGATGAGAAAAGTGAATGTGTATTACGGTGATGTCTTTGCCGGGCAGCTCGTTGAGTTGTCAAGGGGCAGCTATGAGTTCACCTACGATGATGCTTTTCGTGCCGACGGCAGCACCCCTCCTGTGTCTGTCAACTTGCCCAAGAGTCAGAAGGTGTATCACTCGGAGCGCATCTTCCCCGTGTTTACCAATATGTTGCCAGAAGGTGCTAACCGCAGGGCATTATGCAGAGCAAGGAAGGTGGATGAGAGCGATTTCTTCGGTATGCTGGAGATGATTTGCGGCATGGATGCCATCGGGAAGTTTGTACTTAAAAGGCCGGAAGAATGAAGACGATAGAAGTATGCCCCTCGACATTGCGGCCAGGTTTCTCTACCTATTCGCCCCAAGCCGTCAAGGAATTGTTTGACGGTGTGGTGGTTTCGCCGTTTATTGACATCGATTTCGAGAACGAGCGCGACCAGCAGCAGGCGATGGAGAACATGAACAACATGTCAATCTCAGGTGCTCAGGAGAAATTCTCTGCCATCATTGATGACGGAAAAATCCGTCTGACTCATAAAGGCGAACAAGCCACCTATATCCTGAAGCCGGCACCTTTCAACCTGAGTCTCTCCACCCGCAAACAGATACCTGCCAACGAGCACCTGACCATGCAGATAGCATCTCAGGTCTATGGCATACGCACAGCCAGCAATGGTCTGTGTTTCAGCAGCAGTGGCCAGCCGGTGTATATCACGAAGCGCTTTGACGTGATAAACGGCGTGAAAGAGAGTTCGCAGGAGGACTTTGCCACCGTTCTGCAGATGACGGAGG
>JAEEGJ010002125.1_pt1 | contig 137758 bp, 107 predicted proteins | sample 8958761 | NCBI WGS metagenome assembly JAEEGJ01 (sample SAMN16246546, study PRJNA631951) | gut metagenome | biome: gut microbiome; feature: rumen; material: RS-attached | host: Bos | place: Iran: Karaj | collected 2018-10
CATGCCGCTGCAAACTGATGAACCGACGGCTATGGATGCGGTACTTGCCAGAATAGAGAGACCGTTGCTTAGCCTGTCAACTTCTGAGGATATTACTGGAGATGCGCTTGCTCCACAAGAAAACAAGAACGTGGCATCAGGTCTCTGGGTGCGCTATTGCGCGTTCGTATATATAATAGGTATAGCCGTCGCGCTCGCCATTTACCTGTTCCGCCTATTGACTCTGGCACGTCTCTTACGTCGTTGCCAACGCATATCTCATCCGATAGTTCCGAAAGATGTTCATCTTATGCTGGATATGAGAATCAAACAACCCAGCAGTTGGATGCATTGGATTTTCATCGGGCCTATCGACTTGAAGCAGAACGCAGAAACAGTCCTCAGACACGAACTGGCGCATGTGAGGATGGGGCATTCGTGGGATTTGATTCTCTGCGATCTTACCTGTCGCCTTCTTTGGTGCCTGCCGTTTATTTGGATGTTGCGTCAGGATTTAGTGGATGTACATGAGTTCCAGGCAGACGAGGCCGTTTTGCATGGAGGCGTGACGCTGGAAGACTACGAGCATCTGTTGGTACGCAAAGCGGTACAAACGCCGTTCCTGCCCATCATGAACACGCTACGCCGTGGAGCTGTGAAGAAACGTTTCGCCATGATGCATAGTGGCCGTTCGTCTCGTTGGTCACGGCTCAAGCTGTTGTATCTCATCCCTGCCTTCGCCGCTTGTCTGTGGGTATCAGCCAAGGCCGAGGAATACAAGACCTATCTCAACGGAAAACTCATTGAACAAGAAGAACTGGAGGTTATTGCCCCAAACACTATCAAGCATATATATGTGATTCACAGTCAAAAAAAGATTGTGATAGAGACAGAAATATCTGCTGTCGACACAACGGACTTTCAACCCATTTCCTTGCCCAAAGATACATCTTCTACCGACGCTATGAGGCTTCCATGATAACCCTGAATCATCGGCTGTAATTAGTATTATCTTTCAACCTTGTTGAATTAACTATATAGTCCGTCAGAACGACGGATAGCCATTACTATGTCCCAATAATAACGTAATAATGACAGTCTCCTCTGAGCCTTCAGCGTCCCAACTTACAGGACTTGCCCCCTTGCTACACGCCCAGCGTCGCTACTTATCGGGCTGGAGAGCATCGCTGGAGGCGCATCGGAGAAAAAGAATGAATACGAACATACAAAATACTCATAAGAACATCATGAGCAGAAAGAACATCATCACCCTCATCCTCGCCCTCGGCGCCTTGACGGCACAGGCGCAGGGCCTCGTATTCGGCACCGTGCAGGACGCTTTCCTGAAGACACCGCTGCCAGAGGCCAGGATTTCATTACTATTAGCAGCTGACAGTACCGTGGTCATCGACTCCATCCCTATCACCAAGAAATTGAGGGACGACGGCACGGTGAGGGAGGCGCAGTTTATGATTCGGCCCGAGAAGAAAACGTGCAAGTATCTGCTGCGGGGTACGCTCGAAGGCTACGAGGACGGCTACTTGCCCCTGACGATAGATGCCAACGAAAGTCGTGCCTGGATGCTCGACGATGCGCTGGAGCTGCGCAAGATTCGCCAAGTGAACTTGCAAGAGGTGACGGTGACGGCCACGAAGGTGAAGATGTACTACCGGGGCGACACCATCGTCTATGATGCCACGGCGTTCAAACTGCCCGACGGCTCGATGCTCGATGACCTCATACGCCAGATGCCGGGCGTGACGATGAACGAATGGGGAGAGATATTCGTCAACGGCCGGAAGATAGACGAGCTGCAACTTGGCTCGCGCTCCTTTATGCGCGGCAACTCGAAGGTGCTGATGGAAAACCTGCCTTACTACACGGTGAAGGACATCAAGGTGTATGACCAGGACACCGACCTGAACCGTGCGCTGAACACACAGGCGGAGAAGAAGAAGTTCGTGATGGACGTGAACCTGAAGCCGGAGTATCAGAGAGGATATGTTGCCAATGTGGAGGCGGCGGGCGGCACGATGGAACGCTGGCTGGGACGAGGCTTTCTGCTGAGCTTCACCGAACGCACCCGCTACACGCTGTTGGGCAACTCGAACAACGTGAACGAGAGCCGCCACATTGGGCGCTCCGACCACTGGACACCCGATGCCGTGCCGCAGTCATTGCTGACGACGCACAGCGCAGCCGGAGAGATTGACTACCAGTCGGCTGACAAGAATGTGCAGGAGAATCTGACCGCCGATTTCACCTCCACCCGCGACGAAGGGGAGATGCTGAGGCGCAGCGAGCTGTTCCTGCTGGGTAATCCGCAGCAGACCACTCACCAGAACTCGCTATCGAAAGCCCAAAGGCTGAAAGTAGGCAACAACTTTAAGTATGTCAAGCCAAAGGGTTTTATGCTCAACTCTGATGTCGCCTTCAACTATAGGTCGTATAGTGGCAACTCCCTGGTGCTGATGGAGCAGTTCGTGGACAGCCTCACGACACGCCAACGCACGGACGCTTTCAACGACGGAAAGGCATGGGGCGTAAACGGCTTTGCCCGCATACAGCCGATGCTGAAGCCCATAGGAAAGACGGAGCAGTTATTACGAATCACCACGTCGTTTGAATATTCCTCAGACGAGAATGAGCGTGCGCAGCAGTATCGCACAGAAAATTTCGTCAGTCCATCAACCATCAACCAACATAACACCACCGACTACTCCCTGCGCAAGTTTTCCGTGCATACACCCATCAACTACAGTCTTGTAGGTAAAATGAATCGTTTGTTCTTAGACATAAATCCGTCGTACAGCCGTGAAAAGGTTCACGACTGGCTTTATCATCCCGATACATTGTTGTTGGCTTCGCAGATAGACATGCTTCGGGCTGCTACTGACCCCAGCAACTCCTACGACAGCGAATTGCAGACCTACAAGACTGGCATCAGTCTTCAACTTCGTCGTTTGCAGCATGTGCCTGCCACCAAGATTATGCCGTTTGAGGCCGATGTGGATTTTTTGGATTTGTATCTGAACATCACACCGATGCATGAACGTCTGAACTACCAACGCGGACTACTCGACACTTTGGTCACACGTAATACTTTCCGCTTTGAACCACGCATCGACATTCACCTGTTCGCAAAGAAAGACCGCCACCGCCCCGCGCTCATCCGTTTCTCTCACACCGAATACAACGCGCCATTAGTCAGCCTCCTTAGCATCCGCGATGATGCCAATCCCCTTGTTGTCCGTCTCGGCAATCCCGACCTGAAAGCATACACATCGCAATCCAAGTTTGAAGCAGAGTATAAGAATATACGCAGCGCACGCCACAACTTCTATGTCTCTGGTTTTTATGCCTACCTTCATAACAAAGTGTCTGAGGCTGTCAGCTTCAATCCCACTACGGGCGTTTACACCTATCGTCCAGAAAACATACAGGGCACCTACGACATCAGGCTGAAGGGCGGCCTGTTCTACACGCTTGACAAAAACAAGTATTGGACAGCAGAAGCCAATTTCGATGCACTCTTCACCCACTGGCTCGACCATATCATGCTGGCCGGGGAGACCGAAAGCCATGTCAATGCGGTCAACAGTCTGACGCAACACCATAAGGCCTACATACAATATAATAAAGGTACGCTGAACATCCGCGCCACAGGCGACATCCGCTGGCGGCACTCGGAAGGAAAGATGTACGACTTTGAGACGCTAAACGCTACCGACTTCCAATACGGCCTCTCCGCCCGCTACACCCTGCCGCGCCTGAACACCACGCTGTCAGCCGACGGCAATATGTACTCCCGTCGCGGCTATAGCAGCAGCGAACTGAACACCGACGACTTCGTACTGAACGCCTCCGTCAGCCAACCCTTCTTCAAGGGCAAGCTCATCGCCCGCATCGAAGCCTTCGACCTGCTCCACCAGCTTTCATCCACCCAATACTCCGTGAACGCCCAGGGCCGCGCCGAAACCTGGTACCGCTCCCTCCCGCATTACGTCATGCTGCATTTGGTGTATCACTGGAATAAGAATCCGAAGAAAAAGTTATAGCCTATGATTACCAAAGCATCCATCCGCCGCTTCCTGTGGCGGCACTGCACCGACCTCCACTCGATGATATACAAAGACAAATTCAATGAGGAGGAGATAGCGGATTTGATAAACATGATTTCCAACAAAGAGAAAACAAACAACAGTAATAATAACCCCATAAAACATCAAGAACAATGAAAAAGATTTTAGTAACAATGATGACCTTAGTGTTGACGATAGGAGCGCATGGTCAAGAAGTGATTGACACGGCACAGTTTGTGGCAGTGTACGACTACGAGTGTAGAACCCTGAACGACGAGGATGCACCCGTCACAGACAGGATGCAGGTGGTGGTGCAAGTGGGACGGACGGTAACAAAATCAATGCCGTTCACTGCCTACCCATTTACCGACGAGGCTTCAAAGCCAGATATGGCAGCAGGGTTTCAAGAGGCTCTGATGCACATGCCGACGGTATGGACGGGCTTACCCACAGGGCAGACCACCGTGCGCGAGTTCATCTTCCCGCACGAGTATGAGGGCAGCGAAGAGACGCCCGAAATCGCATGGACGCTGACAGAAGACACTATGACCGTGAGCGGCTACCTTTGCCAACAGGCCACGGCGACCTTCCGAGGCGTGGAGTGGCGCGTGTGGTACACCGATGAGATTCCATCGTCGGCAGGGCCGTGGCGGTTGCGCGGTCTGCCGGGACTGATTGTAAAGGCGGAGAACGATGCGCACACCTTCTGCCTCGCGGAGCTGCGGATGGAGGCATCGCCCATCACTACCCCAGAACAAAATCCCGAAGTACATCGAATGAAGTACGCCAAGCTGTTGAAGCACCGCAACGAGATATACGGTAACCGTCAGTATGCCAAGAAACCCACCTACTACATTCCTGACTTGCAGGGAAGCATTACGGACATGAGCGTACTCAACCATAACGGCCAGCAGCTTCTCCTCGCCAATGGCGGTCATCCACTGCTGACCAAGGCGCATGTGTATCAGCCACTGGAAAAGTAATAACCCCATAAAACAACAAACAAAATGAAAAAGATTTTAGTAACAGTGATGGCCTTGGTGCTGACGATAGCAGCACAGGCCGAGAAGATTGATTCAACGCAGTTTGTTGCCTTCTACAACTACTCTATTCTGACGCAGGACGAGGAGGGACAGAACGTCACGGACTCGATACGGCTGGCTCTGCTGGTGGGCACCCGTGCCACGTATTGCACTACCGTACTGTCCTACAACAAGGACGGACGGGCAAGTCAGGAAATGACAAATACATTCCTTATGCACCATCAAAATGTGCTGACCGATGTAGAGAGGTCGGAGGTTATTGCCGTCGAACCTATCTATCCTTATCGCTACGAAACCCACGACCCGTTGGGCAAGATCGACTGGACACTGACGGAGGACACGCTGACCATCAGCGGACTGCTCTGTCATCGTGCCACGGGCAAGCTCTATGGCAAGCAGTGGACGGCATGGTACACCGAGGAGATTCCCTCGTCGGCTGGCCCGTGGAAACTGCGCGGACTGCCAGGACTGATTGTGAAGGCCGAAGACAGCGAGAAAATCCACTGTTTCACGCTGTACGAAACGAAGAACGAGGTGAGGGATATCAATATGATTGGTAATCCTGAGTACCAGAAGTTGAGCCGTCAGAAACTGATGAAATTCAAGAAGAAGACGTTGGGCAATTCCCGCTATCCAAAGGAACCGACTTACTATGTGCCAAAGGGTGCCGATGACGTGGCCGAGGTAAACCTAAACGGCACTATGTACTATGTCGGTATGAACTCTCACATGATGTTACCTCAGAAAAGCCACGTGTATCAGCCATTAGAATTAGAATAGAACAATGCAGAAGATTTTAATGACAATCATGGCTTTCACGCTGACGATAGCAGCGCAGGCACAGAGAGACACGATTGGCGTGTCGAAGTTTACGGCGATTTATCGCTATGAGTGCAAAACCACGGATGCTGACGGTCAGCCAGTAACAGACTCGATGTACATTGCAGTACAGACATCGGGCGGCATCACAAAGAGTTTCCCTTACGAAGAGTATGACAGACAGAAAAAGGGTGGCTCTCGTATAGCTGACGGCTACATGGCAGCACAGATGCATATAGGAACCATCTTCACCAACTACCCCGAAGGCAGAATCACAACGCAGGAAATGCTATATCCGTATCGCTACATGACGGACGAACCATTGGAAAAACAAAAATGGGAGTTGACGAATATTCAGGACAGCATTTGCGGCTACGCTTGTCAGTCGGCTACAGCTAAATATCATGGTCTGACTTGGAACGTGTACTACACGGAGGATGTGCCAGCCAGCATAGGGCCTTGGAAATTAGGAGGATTGCCAGGTCTCATCACGAAAGCTACCGATGCCAAGGGCATACATACCTTTGCGCTTTACGGCTTCCATCAGGAGGAAACACCGATAATATTCACCCAATACGTCAATTGGATTGTCCCTGACGGACGGGGCAAGTTCGCAGCCCAGCGAGTAGATTATCAGAAGATGAAAGCCTCTAAATTCCTTGCATATAAGAAGAAAGTGCTGGGCAACTCTCGCTACCTGAAAGAACCTACTTACTATGCTCCAGACCCCATGACGGCCTTTGGGTATGTGGAAAATAGTTTTAACTCAGTTGGCGATAATATTAGGAGTGTTGCAGGAGTAGTTCTGATTTCCAATCCTCATCAATATCAACCATTGGAAAGGCAATAAATAAAAACTCAAAGAATTAAGTTAGTAATAACACCCGGGTATGCTGGAGGCAGCAGTGATGCTCCTTCCAGTTTTTTCAGTCAACAAATTATTCTATGTACCTCGTTGGTGCGAGTAAACAAATTGCAAACAAAATGTCAACTATTTGCAAACTGATGGATGCAATAATTATATCAGTTTTTCCGTTTTTTTTAGAAAATATAAAATAAATGATACAATGAAAAAGTTGTTGGTGACTATGATTGTTTTTGTGCTGACAATGGGAGTGCAGGGACAAGATGACGGAATGGATGCTTTGATGTCGGCGATGATTGCAGCGAAGATTCATCAGGACAGTATCGATACGTCGAACTTGGTTGTGGTGTATGACTACGAATGTCAGACGCGGGACGCGGACGGCAAGGCGGTGACGGACAGGATGAAGTTGTGTCTGCAAGTGGGGCAGCACTGCACGCGCTGGTATCCCTATCGAAAGTTTCTTGAGGATACGGAGGGCTATGAATACATGACGGGCGAGAACTACTTGGTGTGGAAAGCTGAGTCGTACTGCTTTATGCCCGAAGTGTGGACGAACTACCCTGACGGAAAGATGACGGTGCGCGACGTGATTCTGCCCAACCACTATGAGGCGCGTGAGCAACGCAAGTCGATTGACTGGACACTTCGTGAGGACAGCTCAACCATAGGTGGCTATCTTTGTCATACGGCTACCTGCGAGTTGCATGGAAGGGAGTGGACGGTAAGTTATGCGGAGGACATCCCCTCGTCGGCAGGACCTTGGAAACTTGGTGGATTGCCTGGATTGATTCTCGATGCACAAAGCAATGATGGCATCCACCATTTCACGCTCAATGGACTGCAACGTTTGGCTTCACCTATCTATTATGAGCACAATGCCATCACTCAGAAGGTTTCGGAGCAGCAACTCATCAAGAATCGCAAGAAGATTTTCGGCAACAAACAATATCCGAAGCATCCGATGTACTACATCCCCGATCGCGGAATACTCAATGACTTTGAGATATTCGGGGAGTTTGGCGGTGAAATCTATGTCATTGTCAATGGTGTGTTAGAGCCGAAGGATGCACATGTTTTTCAACCATTAGAATTGAAGTAAGCCCATGCAAAAGTATTTAGTGACTATGATGGTCTTTGCGCTGACGATGGGAGCGCAAGGGCAAACAGAGACCATCGATACGGCGCAGTTCATGGCCGTGTATGATTACCAATGTCGAACCATGGACGACGAGGAGAACCACGTGGTGGATAGTATGGAGATTGTGGTACAGGTGGGTCGCACGATGACCAAATCGATGCCTTGGTCGCAATCCTCCTTGAGGCAAAGGACTTTCGAAGAAGAAGGGAAAGTCTATAAAGAGGCTTTCCTCCACATGCAGACGATATGGACAGGATGGCCTGAAGGACAAACGACAACTCGTGAACTCATCTTCCCGTATATCTTTGAGGGCAAAGAACCCACGCCAGAGATGAAATGGACATTGAGCGACGACACGGTCACCGTTTGCGGCTATTTCTGTCAGAAAGCCACCACGATGTTCAGAGGCGTGGAATGGAATGTGTGTTACACCGAGGAGATACCATCTTCAGCCGGTCCTTGGCGTCTGCATGGACTACCTGGTCTGATTGTATTAGCAGAAAGCGAGGCACACACCTTCACCCTCACCCAAGTGCGTCAGGAGGCTACCCCCATCACCTATCAACCCGATCCAGAAGCACGGAAACTCACCTACAAGAAACTGTTGAAGTATCGTAATGAGACTTATGGCAACAAGCAGTACGCCAAGAATCCATTGTATTATCTGCCTGATTTCAACGAACTATTGCGCAGTTTCCCAGGTTCACAGGTGGTATTCTTGACGAGTATCAATGCTTACTTTCTGGATTGGCGTCCCATGCTGACAAAGGCACATGTGTATCAACCGTTGGAAAAGGAATAATTTATGAAACTCAGATTCTTCGTTCTTTATTCTTTGTTCTTCATTTCATTTCTGGCATCTGCGCAGGTGCGGGTGACAGGGAGGATTACCGACTTGCAACAGAAGCCTGTGGGTGATGTGATTGTTAAATTGATGATTGGCAACAGGACATTGGCATTCACCAGTACGAATACAAAGGGCGAGTATGTGTTGAAACTGAAGGAAGCTCCCAAGAACGAGGTGATGTTGCTGTTCAACCACATCAGCTATGAGAGGGAATCGGAAAGTTTGGTGCTGAAGGAGAAGGAGACGAAGATGGACAGGATGCTGACACCGAAGAGTATTTCGCTGAAGGAGGTGATGGTGAAGTCCAATCCGCTGCGACAATTGGGCGACACACTGACTCATCGCCTTGCGTCGTTCCTCGGCAAGGGTGATGTGACCTTAGAGGACGGACTGAAGCGGCTGCCGGGTGTGGATGTGTCGAAGAATGGAGCCATCAGCTACATGGGCAAGCCCATCTCGCAGTTCAACATCGAGGGACTGGACCTGCTGGGCGGCAAGTACAACCTCGCCACGAGAAACATCCCTGCCGACTATGTGACTGACGTGGAGATTGTGCGCAATCACCATAGTCGCAAGGTGGAGAAGGATGTGCCCAGCAACGAGGTGTCGATGAATATCAAACTAAGCAAGAAGGCGAAGTTCAAACCGTTTGGGCAGGAAGAAATAGGAGCCTCACCCCCAGTCCCTCTCCAAGAGGAGAGAGGAGTGATTACCCCCGAGGCGGAATCTCAGCAGCAAGACTATCTACGCCCCTCGCCTGTCGGAGAGGGGGAGGGGGTGAGGCTTCTCTTGGGCCTGACAGGCATGATGTTCACCGACCAGTTCCAGACCATCTGCTCGTTGAAAGGCGGCAACTACAAAAATTTTGCGCGGGCAGACATGTTTGACCACTTTGGTGGCAATGCCATCAACACGCCTGCCACCAGTCTGTTTGGTGGTTTTGATGGTGGTGCACCTCCACAAGGCGAATACCTCTATCAGCGAAATGGCATGGTGACTCTCAACGCCATCCACAAGTTGGATTCTGTCACGACAGTGAAGGTGAATGCTGACTACAGCTATCATCGTGCCACGCACGACATCAGTCAGAGCAGCACTTACCTGGCAGGCGATGGCAGTTACGTGACCGTCAACGAAACGACCTCTCCACTATCGAAGACGCATCTGCCCATATTGTCGTTGAACTACCTAAAGAATGCAGACAACGTGTATCTGTCCGATGAATTCTTTTTGAAAGGCATGTTTGAACAAAATGAAGGAAACATCGTTGCCAACGGCTTGCCGATAGGTCAGCACCGAAGTAGTTCGTCGTTTGAGATAGACAACAGCTTTTATTGGGCGGACAAGACAGCCAAAGGTACTCACCGATATTTCAGTTCTCCCATCTCGTTCAAGCGAACGCCTACACTAAGACTAACATTTAGCCCCAGTTCCTCTCCAAAGGGTGAGGGGATGGGGGTGATGCTTCAAACGGCACAATCGTCAACACTCACGATGAATATCCATTCGTCATTCACGATTCCCATCGGCAAGACCTTCCGTCTCCAATTGCCTGTTGCCCTGAATGCCATGTATGATGACTTGGAAACTATCTACTCCCCTCCATCCCAGGGAGGGGCTGGGGGTGGGTCCGTCAACGACATTCACGGCTGGGCATTGAATCCAACGTTGAATCCAGGCTTCGATATTCATTCCCGCAACCGACGCTTCTACCTGAGTGCTGGCTTGGGTGCTGCCTTGAAGGGACTATATTATAATAGGATGAACTACACGAAATTGGTACTCAATCCTTCCGTTGGCATCAACTACACCTTCTCAGCAAACAGCAAATGGTCGTTTTCATCGGGATATTCAACGCAGATTGGTGATATGATGACGCTGTTGACGGAACCCATGCAAGTCAATTACCGCACGGTGCGCACTTCGTCGGGCATCATCGGAGAGTCGAACACATGGCACACCTCGAGCGACTGGAAGTGGCAACTGCCCTTGCGGTACTTCACGCTGAGCATTGGTGCCAGTCATTCGGAGGACAAGCGCAACACCCTCAATTCGCAACACATCGACGGCATCGACATCAGCAGTTCGGCTTTGCTTCGCGATACTCGTTCCCGCACTACCTCTTTCACTTTTGCCAGCACGAAGAACTACCCATCGCTTCTTACCAAGCTCGGTGTTGATGCCAACTACAGTTTCGGTAATAGTGAGCAGGCTGTCAATGCCGATGTCATCAAGGTGCGCTCCAATAACTACAACGTCCACGGCAATTCTACCATTTCTCCCATCACTTGGCTCGAACTGCGCTACGATATTCGCTACGGTTGGTCGCAGTCGCGTTATGCCGATAGCAAAAACATAACAACTTCGCTCACCCACAGCGGTGCCATTCATGTGTTTCCCATTACAGTTCTCGACCTCTCATTCAACTATGACCATGTACGTCGCCAAATCACCTCTGATCAATACAAACACATGTCCCTCTTCAATGCATCGGCACAGTATAAATTCAAACGTCTCGTGCTCCGCCTCGAACTCGACAATCTCCTGAACCAGCGTCACTACGCCTACACCATCTTCGACGGCATCAACACCTACACCTACGACTACACCCTCTGCGGAAGAACGGTCATGCTCCGTGCCACGTTCAAATTATAAATCCGTTCTTCATTCAGTGAAGCGGAAGAGCCGAATTTATGTGAAGATGAAGTTAGCTCATCTTAATATCTAAGGGATTGATTTGAAAGATGAGCTATTCATCATATAGTGACTCATATCTAATATAGGTGTGTTCTATAAATTCTGTTTTTATTGTTATCAATTTTGGTAGAATTCTTTTTCGGTTGCTTTTTGTTTTCTGTGGCATCTTTTTGTCATCTTTCTCAGTCACATAGCTCGCTATGCTCCATCAAAAGCTAACAAAAATCTACTCACATAAAATCAAAAATCAATCCGACATAATTAATAGAACCCACCTATAATAAATAAAGGAGTTGCACACAAATGCAACTCCTGTGTCCTGATTTCAAATAGGCTATCGTTTGTCGGGGATGCCATAGTCAGCCCATTGTTCTTGAGGGTAGTAACCTTTCAGTGCCATCTTCTTTACGTTGTATGCTACTTTCACACGGGTAAGCATCTCGTTCAAGCGCTTTACCTTCGGAGTAAGTTCCTCACGCAGACGTTCGACCTCGGCATTTGCCGACTCTAGTTCCTTCAGTGATTGCTCCATGCTGTTGATCTCATCGTAGGTTACACCTTCGCCAATGCCCTTTAGGTGCTTGCGCATACCTTCTAAAAGATTGTGACTTTTCTCGATTTGTTGTTTTACTATCTTCGACATAATTCTCTCTTTTTAGTGATACTATTTGTTTTGGATTTGTCTTTTTTGTAGTTGCAAAAATAACGAAAAAAGTTGGTTTTGCGAACGCTACTGCATGTCACTTTTTTGATTTTTTACGATGCAAATAGGCATGTTTTTAAATAATTTTTGCACAACTATGGACGTTAATCTTTCTTAAGAGTTGGTCCGATAGAGGTCACAACTTAATGAAAAAAGCAATACCTTTGCAGCCGATTTTCAAGAATAATTGTTATGAACATGAGATTAATGGCGCTCATGTTGGTTGTACCCGCAGCGATTGCGGCGAAGGCTCAGAGTGAGCGCAGGATGACAGTTGACGATTTGTTTCAACTGGTAGAAAGCAACAGCAAGACTCTTCAGGAAGCGAAGATAAGCGTAGAATTTGCTCGGAAAGGAATTGAGGCGGCACGCTCGCAGCGGCTGCCAGATGTAAATGCTACGCTGTCGGCTTCGTATAACGGCAACGTGGTAGTGATGAATCGTGACTTCACGAATGCTAACGGCTATTCCTCGCCGCACTTTGGCAATTCGTTCGCGTTGGAGGCGCAGCAGGTGGTCTATGCCGGTGGTGCCATCGATGCGGGCATCCGAATGGCTGAGTTGCAGCGCGACATGGCACAGACGGGACATCAGCTGACCTCTGAGGCTCAGCGCTTCATGGCTCTTGGGCAGTATCTCGACCTCTACAAGATTCAGAACCGTATGCAGGTGATGGAGCAGAACATCAGCCTGACGCAGCGACTCATCAGCGACATCCGCTCCAAGCAGGAGCAGGGTATGGCTCTGAAAAACGACGTGACGCGCTATGAGTTGCAGATGGAGACACTGCGGTTAGGACTACGTCGACTGCAAGATCAGCGGGCGGTGCTGAATCATCAGCTGTGTAACACTGTAGGGCTTCAAGATGTTTTGATTGTACCCGATACGACCATGATGGGATCGGCGCTCTCCTATGAAGGCATGAACCATTGGAATCAGACCGCTCTCAGTTCTTCACCACGCATGAAGCAGAGCCAGCTGTCAACTCAGATAGCTGAGCAACAACTGCGTTTGGCTAAGAGCGAGCTGCTGCCCAAGGTGGCACTTGTTGTTGCCGACAACTTCTCAGGACCGTTTATCTATGACATTCCTCCGCTCGACAAGAACATCAACTACTGGTATGTGGGTGTTGGTGTGAAATATCCTATCAGTTCGTTGTTCAAGAAGAACAAGAAGGTGGCACAGGCACAGATAGGCATTCGCCAGAGTCGGGAGCAGCAACGTGTGGTGGCTGAGTCGCTTGACAATCAAGTACACGAGGCATGGACACTCTATCAGCAATCATTTGCCGACCTCGACACACAGAGGAAGAGTGTTCAGTTGGCACGGCTGAACTACGAGGTGGTCAACGAACGGTATCTCAATCAGATGGCGCTCATCACCGACATGCTCGATGCCTCGAACATCCGTTTGAATGCCGAATTGCAGGAGGTGGATGCCCGCATCAACATTATCTACGCCTATTATAAAATGAAATACATTGCAGGAACGCTTTAAATAATAAAAAGTTTAGCGTTTAAAGTTTAACGTTTAACGAAGATGCATTTCTCCGCGAAAACTCAAAAACTAAAAAACTTAAAAACTCAGAAACTCAATTATGAGTAACAAGAAGAACATCAAGAGAATATATAATACCGTGATTATCGCGGCAATCGTGTTGGCATTGGGCTACGTGTGCAGTCGTTTCGTACACTTTGGCAGTGTGGAATATACCGACGATGCACAGGTGTGGCGACACATCACTCCGCTCAACGCCCGTGTGGGAGGCTTTATCCGTGAGATACGCTTCCAGGACTACCAGCATGTTCGCAAGGGCGACACACTGGTCATCATTGAGGATGCCGAATACCGTCTGCATCTTGCGCAAGCCGAGGCACAGTTGAAAGGCTCCAAGAGTGGTTCTCAGGCAGTGAGTGCTGGCATGAACACCACGGCGAGCAATGTGCTTATGGCTGCTGCTGGCATTGAGGAAGCACGTGTGAACTTGGAGAATGCCCGTGCCGACTATGAGCGCTTTGCTGCTCTTTTGCAGAAGGATGCTGTCACTCGTCAGCAGTACGACAATGCCCGTGCCCGCTACGAGTCAGCTAAGGCACGCTTCGAGCAAGCCAGTCAGCATCGTCAGTCCACGGCTCTCGTCAAGAACGAACAGGCAGAGCGCCTTTCCCAGACCCATGCAGGAACGTCGGTGGCAGAGGCGGCGGTTCATCTTGCACGTCTCAATCTGAGCTACACGGTCATTGTGGCTACCTGCGATGGTGTGATGTCGCGCAAGGACATTCATGTTGGTCAGTTGGTGCAGCCCGGACAGCAATTGGCACGCATCGTGAGCGACAATGACGTGTGGGTGGTGGCAAACTATCGAGAGACTCAGATGAAGCACATACAGGTAGGCAACCATGTGGAAATCGAAGCTGATGCCATCCCCGATGTCATCTATCATGGCGAGGTGGAAGCTATCAGTGGTGGCACTGGTTCTGCATTCTCGCAGATTCCTGTTGATAATGCCACAGGCAACTTCGTCAAGGTAGAGCAGCGAGTGCCTGTACGCATCCGTCTGACGAGTGATAACAAGACCGAAGATGTGACACGTCTTCTGGCAGGACTAAACGTGGAAACGGAGGTGAGATACTGATGGCTGGCTGGAACCCAAATCAGAAGTTTTCGATGCCGATGTTCAATCCGTGGGTGCCAGAGCGTCTGCGCCCTTGGATATACGTTCTCTTCGCCTTGTTCTTCCAACTTTCTGGCGGCATCTACTTCAGTAGCATGCAGCAGATGATGGGTGCCACGAGTCTCATGCGCGAGGACATCCAGTTTGTAGCCATGTGCGGGGTGGTAGGCGTCAATATGCCCTTCCCCTTCCTGTTCCGCTATAAGCTGCGCTTCACCAATCAGCAGTTGCTCATCAATGCAGCTCTGGTTATCGCCGCCTGTAATATCCTGTGCCTCTATGTCACGTGGCTTCCTGCTCTTTGCATCATTTCGTATGTTGCTGGATTCTTCAAGCTCTGCGGCACCTTCGAGTGCTTCTCCAACATCCGTCTGTGGCTCTCGCCCAAGCAAGACTTCGGCATCTTCCTGCCTTCGATGTATATAATTATATTAGGAGCTATGCCTGGTTCCAACTGGATAGCCCAGCACCTCACTGTCGTCTTCGATTCCTGGCAGATGATGCATTGGCTCATGGTGGGTCTGATGCTCATCATCGTGCTGGTCATCTTCACCTGCACCCATCCTTGGCGCATGATGCCTTTCCAGTTGCCGCTCGTTTCGCTCGACTGGCTGGGCTGTTTCCTATGGTCGGCGGTCATGCTTGAGGTGATATGGCTCTTCACCTTTGGAGAATACTGTAACTGGTGGAACTCCACCCTTTGGCGAGGCGTGCTTCTTAGCCTGCCGCTGACACTCATGGTCAGCATCGGTCGTATGCTGCACATCCGTCACCCCTACATCGACCCGAAGGTGTGGTCCCATGTCCGCCTCGTCCCCATTCTTGCCATGTTCTTCGTGGCGGAGGTAATGAATGCCACGCCTCATGCCCTGCAGAACACCCTTACTGGCGGTGTGCTCCACTGGGGCTTTACGACTACAAGCCAACTCTGCATCGCCGAAATTCTTGGCTATGCCTTCGGCTGTGTCTTCACGATTCTCTGGGGTGCGGGCTGCCCTAACTGGGGATGTTTGCCGCGACTGGGCTTCAAATACACCCGATTGCTCACCGTCGGCTTTGCCGCTCTGCTCATGTACCAGGTGCTGCTCTACTTCTCCGTGTCGTCCTCGCTGCCCATCGAACGGCTCTATCTGCCCACCTTCCTGCGAACCTTCGGCTATGGTATATTCTTCTCCACGATGACCATCTATCTGAAAGACCTCATTGAGTTTCCCACGTTCTTCATGGCGCTCACCGTGTCGGGTTTCATCCGTAACGGAGTGGCAGAGAGCATCTGCTCAGGTCTCTACAGCTATGGACTGCGCCGTCAGATAGCCGATGCCCTGAGTCGTGGCATCCATGCCGACTACAGTCAGGTGCTCATGGTGGCAGTCAAGGAGATGTTCGGCATCATGTGCATCATCGGCATATTCACACTGCTGTTCATGCTGCTCTACGACGTGCAGCCCGTTCGCTCCACCATGCGCCGCATGATGCCCCTTCGGAAAATGGGCAAGTTCATGCGGATGACGGCAAAGAACGCTTAGCGTCCCCCCATCGTCAACGCTTTGCATCAAAAGAATACGTCCTTCTTTGCGATAGATTTCGGGGTGTATCCCTCGATTTGTCGCAAATAAGGGCGTTTGTCGCAACAAAGAACAATGAAAAACACGGATAATTATGGTTGTCATGATAACACCATGTAACTTTGCAGTGCCAAAAGGAAAAAACAAGTTTCCAAGATTTTTTGAAAGTTTATCAGGATATAAAATCAACTCAAAGATAAAACATTAGAAAAATGATTAAACAAAAGCAATGGATGCTCGCCGCCATCCTTACCCTTTTATGCGGCTTGAACGTACTGACATCGTGCAACAAAAGTGATGATGATTATTATGCAACTCCTGCCAAGAAAGAGTATTTCCAGTCCTGGAATAAATGTGAGTCGCTGACGGCTTTGCAGGAGTATGTGGAAGATGTGACCAACCCAAAGTCTGCCAACTATATCAGCGTGGAAGACCGTATCGCCACCTTCGACATGGACGGTACTTTCGTTGGCGAACTCTATCCTACTTATTTTGAATATAACATGCTGGAATACCGTGTTCTCGACGACCCTACATATAAGGACAAGGCACCTGAGGATGTTCGCATGGCTGCACAGGCGATTCGGGATTTTGTACGACACGGAAAAGCGCTTCCCGATCATTTCGACATGATACACGCTCAGGCGGCGGCAAAGGCATACGCTGGAATGACCCTCGCTCAGTTTGACGCCTATGTGAAAGCATACGCTGCCAAACCTGCCAATGGCTTCGTCGGCATGACCTATGGGCAGAGTTTCTACAAGCCTATGCTGGAGGTGTTCGATTACCTGAAAGCCAACGGCTTCACCAATTATGTGGTTTCTGGTTCCGACCGTTTCATCTGCAGGGCGTTGGTCGAGTCCATCGGCATAGAGCCCAACAGGGTGATTGGCATGGATGTGAAACTCGTGTCAAGTAGTCAGGGTGAGGAAGCCGGCGTCAACTACACCATGGGACGCGAAGAGGACTTGGCGCGTACCGACCAGCTCATCATCAAGAACCTGAAGACCAACAAGGTGTTGCAGATTACCAAAGAGATTGGCAAAAAGCCTGTGCTAGCGTTCGGCAACAGCGGTGGCGACTGCGCGATGCTCAACTACTGCATGAGCAGCAAACATCGCAACGCCACATTCATGCTGATAGCTGATGATGAAGCTCGCGACCATGCCAACCGTGAAAAGGCACTCGCTCTCGGTACGCGTTGGCATGACGCTGGCTACCACGTCATCTCCATGAGGGACGATTTCAAAACCATCTACGGCACAGGAGTGGTGAAAATGGATTTCACCTTCCCCGCAGAACAATAAAAGATAATGATTCACAAACTAAAGACTGGGATGCATCCATTAGCGCTGCATCCCAGTCTTTGCTTTTAAGCAACCCCAAGCGGCGCAATACCTCTTTGGGTAAATTCTTATATATTTATGCTTCGCAATTTCTTTTCACCAAAGATGACACAGATTTCACGGATTTTATTTGTCGTATGTTTCTAACAATTATTAGAGAATCCGTGAAATCTGGTAAATCTGTGTTTTAATATCACACTTGCGCAATTTGAGTTATCTCGGTTTGCGACAGATTTCAGAGCGTTTTCATCGATTTGTCGCAAATAGGGGCGAGTGTCGCAACAAAGAGAGACGAAAAACAAGGAAAAATATGGTGGAGGCGAAAATACCACGTAACTTTGCAGTGTCAAAAGGAAAAACAAACTTCCTGACGACAAAAAGAATAGAACAATCATAATCCCATTCATAAAGTATTAGTTGGTTAGTTTAGTTAATTAGTTGGTTAAAAATGAAGCCGAAGGTACATCAGAAGCGTCTGTTGTACCTTCGGCGTTTTTTTTGGAAGAGTGGTTGGAAATCGTAGATTGAAAATAATAGAATATCTTACGAAGCTCATCATCAAAGGCTCACAAACGGCTCATTTTCCTCCTTTGCGACGGATTTCAGGGGGTATTCCTCGATTTGTCGTAAATAAGGGCGAGTGTCGCAACAAGGAGAGATGAAAAACAAGAAAAAATATGGTGGTGACATAAAAGCCCAGTAAATTTGCGGTGTCAAAAGGAACAAACAACGCTCCCGATGACAAAAAGAAAAAAGAAAAAACAAATAATAAATAACAATCAAAAAACAATTACAATTATGAAAAAGCAAGTTTTATTCCTCGCAGCACTTACATGCATGATGGTTCACTCAGTGTCAGCACTCGCAAACGACAGAATCATCCCAGTAAACCAACTCCCAGAGGCAGCACAGAAGTTTGTGAAGGCTACATTCCCTGGTCAAACAATCAGTTATGCCACCGTCGATATGGACTTCGGCTCGAAAACCTACGAGGTTCGCCTGGACAATTGTGTCGAGATAGAGTTTGACAAGAATGGTACATGGGACAAGGTGGATTGCAACTACATTGCCGTACCGTCAGACCTCGTTCCCGTAGCCATTGCAGAGTATGTGAAGACAAACTTCGCTGGCACTAAGATTGTGAAGATAGACAAGGAGCATGGTGGCTACGAAGTGGAGCTTTCCAATGACATCGAATTGCATTTCAACAGCCAAGGGAAGCTACTGTACTTCGATGACTGATGCGGTGCCGTAGGAACAAAACTCCATAGAATTATTTTAGAGCTATTGCAAAAAGAGAGCATCCACATTTTCTTGTGGATGCTCTCTTTTTGGGGTGTCATTCATTTATTACTTGATAAATAGCTTTTTGCCATTGCGGATGTAGATGCCACGTGGGAGACGTTGGCTTGGGTCTTGACGCTGGCCTGTGAGGCTGTAAACCCCTTCCCTGCCTTCCTGAGGGGAAGAGTTGGCTTCTACGAGAATGTTGTCGATGGCACTTGGCACTTCGCTCTGTCCGTAGAAGTAGAGGTGGAAATCGCTGAAGGCTGACCACCATTCATCGCCGCGCTTGGTGGAACGTCCTCCGATGCGGAATGGGGTGGAGGTGCGGCGTGGGTAGTTGCCAATGACCGTGTTTTTGTAAAGCCCTTGTGCGAAATATGCTGCTGCTCCTTCGCCTGTTGCAGGGATATAAGTGCCATCAGCCAACAGGATCTCGTCTTCAGTGTTGGTGCAGAGTGGTGCTGCCTGACGGTCTGCCATAATGTTCTTGATGTTTTCGCGAGTGATTGCCTTCACCACATAGATGTGTGCTGAGGTGTTGTCGGTGCCAGCTAAGTAGTCGGCATAGACGGCATCGGTGGTGCCTGGTTGCTGGAATGCGTTTGCTTCCAACTTGTAGTTTCCGATAGGCACATCAGGAATATCTTGGAAGAAGTGGTAGGTTTGGTCGCCCAATTCAACGACGCCGCCTTCCACGTTTGCTTCGTGGTTGAAGTCCCAGCCGTAGAGAGACTCATCAGCAAAGTCTGCATTGGCGATGCGGAAAGTGAGGTCGAACGGCTGATTGACGTCGGTGAGGGTGACATTCTCCAAGAATTCCATGGATGCGGTTATCAAACCTGCTTCCACGTTAGTGATGTCGTTTGGCGTCTTTGCTTTCTGAATGTCGGTCTCTGCCAGAGAAAGGGCTGCGGAGAACTTGGTAGTGACATCTTCTGCGGTGGAAGTGTAAGGAACTTCGAGTAGTTTCTTGTAGCCGTCGAGACGTGCATTGAAACGTGCCATTGTGCCAGCTGTTCCATAGCGGTCGAAGAGTGCGAGCTCGTTTTCCTCGAGGATGAGCCAACGCTGCTGGGTGGCTGCATTAGCAATGCTGAAGTTCGGACCACTGATGCTGGTTTTGGTGGCAGTGAGTGCAGGTGGTGTCCAGTTGGTAGTTGGGTGGATGAACCAGAAACCACGTCCTTTGTAGATGTCGTTGCCCGATCCCAAGGTGACATCGACGCGTCCCTTCATCACGTGCAGGTTCTCGTTGGCTGTCGGTGTGGTGCGTGCCACGGTCTTGAAGCCCGAGGAGTAGGTGATGTAGTTGCCTGTGGCTGCATTGCGCAACTGGTAGTACTGATTGGAAGGGGTGAAGGACATGTACCATGCAGCGGAATCGTTTGCTGCTGCCTCGTCGGCAGTCATAGCTTTCCATGTGAGTTGCTTGTTCTTGCCTTCCATGAGATAGCCTGAATAGAGTCCGAAGTCGGGATTTTCATTCTTGAGGTAGTACTTCTTGTCGGAGTCGAAATCGACAGCGTAGTAAGGTTGTGCGAACTCGGTAGAAGTGTGCTGCAAACCATCCTCTCCCAAAGCCTGACAAACCATTGAACAACCTAAATAGAGAGCTGCGGAGCCGTTGTCCTCTTGTGCACCATTGATGCCATAAGGCCACATGTGCTGGTAGTCGCCATTGAGTCGGGAAGTGGTGTTGTTGTCCCAAAATTGTAAGAATTCGGTGACACGGTCGCCAAGCCAATAGCCGCTACCATAACCATCTCCATTCACTCCCGACCTTAGATTGTGGCGACTCCATTCGGTGTCTGCCCAAGGAATGACTCCCACGCCGTGGAGCATTTCATGCATGATGGTGCCTGTGCGCTGGTAGCTGGTGTTTGGACCAACGCGCATCCAGCCTCCATAGGAGCAGTCGGCGGTTTGTGTGCCTGATGCGTAACCAACGCTTGGTGAGAAGTTCTTGATGGAGGTGAGGTTGTTCCAGTAGGTTTCGATGGCTTCCTTCACGGCATTGGTGATGCGGTTCTTGATTTCGCCTTCTCCTCCATCACGAATGGAGTAGTGGATGGTTCCCTTTGGAATGGTGACGATTTTCAGTTCTTCGCCATAGCCCACATTGCCGTTGGTTGCCTTGGCATAAGGACGTGCGTAGTAGATAGTAGCTGGTTTGAGGTTTTTCATCCAGTAGATGCGACCGTTGTTTTCCAGATATTCGGTGGTTTTGTTGTCATCGATGGTAGGTTCTGGCTTTTCGCTCCAGCAGAATCCTTGTTCTTCGATGGTGGTGCCGCTGGCAGTGACTTTGCAACGTCCGAATGCCATTGTGGCTCCGCGTGCAAAGCGAGTGTCGGTGGTTACGGTAGGAGTCTGTGCCAATGCTGGCAACGTGCCAGCCATCATCCCCAGGCTAGCTAATAGGAGTCTAAAATCTTTCATATTTGGTTAAGTTTTTGGGCGCAAAGCGCAGTTTCAGGGCGCAGAGCGCCGTTTCAAGTTTCAAGTTTCAGTTTCAGTTTCAGGTTTCAGCTTCAAGATGGCATTGGCTTTCCATCCGGATAGTTCCCTCCCTCCCCTTGGGGGGAGCTGGAGGGGGGCCGGAGGGGGCCACTTTAATAATGGAACGAACTTCCTCCGAGGAATTCGCGGAGGAGGGAGGTTGGTGGAAGTTCTTTATCGCTGATAGGTTCGAAATAGCGGAGGAATTCAGTGAGAGCAGCAGCGAGAGTGTGCTCTTCGCAGTTCTCATAGACGGATTCGAGCAATGGGAGCGCATGATTGCGAAGTACGGAGAGTTCGTAAATCAGTGCACTGTTGAACATCACGTCGGCATTTTCTTGATAAGGGAATATCCACTTATCCTCTCCTCGACGCACACTTGGCCAACGAGCGATGGTGCTACGGGCGCTGGTGCCACGGAACTGATTGTCCCGCACGATGCGGCGAATCAGTCGGTTGTCGGTGGTTGGCACGTAGTTGTGGTTGTCGAGTTTGATGGTGGTCAGTGCAGAAACGTAGATGCGGAATTTCTTCTCTTCAGGAATACCTTCCGACATGAGCGGATTGAGGGCGTGGATACCTTCCATGAGGAGGATAGTGTTCGACTCCAGTTTGAAGTGGATGCCACTCTTCACGCTCTTGCCCGTTGGGAAGTCGTAGCGTGGCAATTCCACTTCCTCGCCATTGAGCAGTTGTTTGAGATGCTGATGGAAGAGGTCGAGGTCGAGCGAGTAGATGGATTCGTAATCGTATTCACCGTTTTCGTCGATAGGAGTGCGGGTCCTATCTACAAAGTAATCGTCGAGTGAAATGAGTTTAGGCTTCAGTCCGCATGCCATGAGTTGCACGCAAAGACGCTTGCTGAAGGTTGTCTTACCACTGGAGGATGGCCCAGCAATGAGTACTATTTTCGCTTCAGGTCGTTCTGCAATCTTGTCGGCGATGCGACTGATACGTTTCTCTTGAAGAGCCTCTGCCACCTTGATGGCATAGCCTGCCACACCTTTGCGAGCCAGTTCGTTCAGCTCGCCCACGGTGGAAATGCCTGTGAGGTCGGCAAGTTTGCGGTCTTCACGGAATGCCTGCAACATCTTTTCCTGTTTCACGATGCCAGCGAGTTTGCCGTCGGAACGAGGCAACTGCAGAAGGATGCCGTCGTAGTATTTCACTACATCGAATACATCGAGAAATTCGGTGGATGGAACGAGGGGACCATAGAAATAATCCACGGTGTCAGCCAGTTTGTAGTAGTAGCAATAGAGTCGGCCAATACCTTCCACGAGTTTCGCCTTCTTCTCCATTCCTCGTTCGCGGAACAGCTGCGCCACTTCGGCTGTTGGTGCTTCGATGCGATGGAAGCGGTGGTTTTCGGCAAGGATTTCCTTGATGCGTGTCTTCAATCGTTGCACGATTTCGAGCGAAACAGGGTATTCATCGTTGGTTTCCGTGAATCGCAAAGTGAAAAAATAGCCTTTCGACACAGGGGCTTCAATCACGAGTCGAACACCTGGCAGAAGGTCCTCCACTGCCTTGTAGAGCACGAAGGTGAAGCTGCGCATATAGACTTTTCTGCCAATTTCGGAGGTGTAGTCGAGATATTCCACCTCTTTCGAACCAAACACACGGAACGTAAGTCCTTGAATTTGATTATTGACAACTGCACAGACCGGTTTATATGTTAAATTTGGTTTAATTACATCGTAAATCTGCAAAAGTGTAGTGCCAAATTCGAATTTTTCAGATTTTTCATTATTTTTGCAAAATATTTGTACCATGGTGCAATTTGTTAGGTGACGTGTTAGGGGAAAAACGCAGTTTTCCGCACTTCATTTAGAATTTTGCCCTAAAAGTACAAAAAAAACTTAGAAAGAGTGTCTTTGTACTAACAAAAATTCAAAAAAACGATGAATTATTGGCTTTTTTTGGTCTTATTAGGCTCTGTTGCTTTGCTCATGTACGGTATGAAAGTAATGAGCGAAGGTTTGCAGAAGATGGCAGGTAGCAAACTGCGAAACGTGCTTGGCACGATGACAACCAATCGTTTTACAGGTATTCTGACGGGTGCTTTTATCACCATGTCCATCCAGTCGTCAACCGCTTGTACTGTGATGACAGTGAGCTTCGTGAGTGCAGGACTGCTCACGCTGCTGCAAGCCATTTCGGTGATTATGGGTGCGAACATCGGTACGACGGCAACGGCATGGATTATGGTGTTGGGAGGTTCTGGCGACTACATGCGTTATGCAGTGTTTGCTGCCATTTTCTTTTCTATCATCCTGATTTACAGTAACAAGAATCGTAATGCAGGTGAATTTATCATGGGTTTGGCACTCATGCTTTTGGGTTTGACCACCCTCTCCGCAAATGCCAAGGACATGCACCTCGACCAGCAGGAAGGTATCATGAATTTCATCGGTTCGATGAGTGGCATGGGCTATGGAAGCTATTTCCTCTTCCTCCTCATCGGTAGTGTTCTCACCATGGCAGTGCAGAGTTCTGCCGCCATCATGGCAATCACCATGACGCTCTGTTCGGCTGGTGTGTTGCCGGTGGATATGGGTATTGCGCTTGTCATGGGTGAAAATATCGGTACGACGGTCACTTCGAATATCGTGGCACTTTCTGCTTCCACTCAGGCTCGCCGAGCAGCCATGGCGCACATGGTGTTCAACGTGTTTGGTGTGTTCTGGGTGCTGTGTGTCTTCCCTTATTTCTTGAAGTTTGTGTTTGGACTCGTAGATTTCGATCCGAATGCTGGTTCGGTTAGCCCTTCCAAACTGAGTATGGTGCTCGCTGCATTCCACACCTCTTTTAATATATGTAATACCGCCATCCTCGTTTGGTTCATCAAGCCTTTGGAGAAGCTGGTTTGTTGGATTATCAAACCAAAACCAACGGTCGAAGGCGACGAGGAAGAATCGCGACTCAAGTATATCAGTGGTGGTTTGCTCTCTACAGCCGAACTTTCCATTTTGGAGGCAAAGAAGGAGATTGGCGTGTTTGCTGACCGTTGCAACCGCATGTATGGACTCACTCAGACCTTGCTCACAACCACGAAAGGCGATGAATTCAACAAACTTTTCTCGCGCATTGAGAAGTACGAAAGCATCACCGACAACATGGAAGTGGAGATTGCCGATTATCTTGCCCAGGTGAGCGATGGACGATTGAGTTTCGAATCAAAGACCGAAATTCAGCACATGCTCCGTGTGGTGAGTGAATTGGAAAGTATCGGTGACTCTTGTTATAATCTCGCCCGCACCATGAGTCGCAAGCGCCAGCACACTCAGGAGGATTTCACGGAGAAGCAGTACGAGCACATCCAGAACATGATGGACCTCGACCAACAGGCTCTCGACCACATGTGTCTCGTGGTGAAATACGGTGAGCAGCGTTATGTTGATATCAACAAATCCTACAATGTGGAGCATGAAATCAACAACTACCGCACTCAACTGAAGAACCAGAATATCGTGGATATCAACAACCATCTCTACGATTATCAGATGGGTGTTTACTACATGGATATCATTGCTGAATGCGAAAAACTGGGTGACTACATCATCAACGTCATCGAAGCCAGCGGTATCAAGGAAAAGAAAGCTAACGGGTTCTAATATAGAACGAAAAACGAAAGAACGAAAAAACGAAGACTGCTATCCGGATGGCGGTCTTCGTTTTCGTTTTCTTAAAGTAAAACTATCGTCTTCGTTATCTTTGTGGATAAGTAATAGGTTCAGAAGGTAGTCCTAAGCCTCCGCGTTGATTGGCACAACGGATGGTGTAGCTACTGCCCTCGCGTGTACCAGCCGGGATGGAGTAGGAGGGGGAAGTGGTGAAAGCCACGATTTTGCGGTCTTTCAGCACGGCATAACACCCTGCCTCGGGAATGTCTTCCCATGTGATGGTGCGTCCCTTCATGTATAGCGTTGGAGCAACGATTTGCTCTGCCACCTTCTGCGGATGCCAATTGGGAAAAACCTTGTCGATGGTGTATTCTTCGGCTTCCTCAACGGTGAGAGAAGGCGAAAACTTGATAGGAATTTCCACATTTTCAGGATTCTTGTAGCTCTTTTTTCTTCCGCTCAAATCGAGCAGTTCGAAATGTCCGTTGGTACTTTCAAATTCGGTGAAAAGTGCAGGTTGATTGCCGTGCATCTCTCCCCAACCGAGTTTGGCGGGTTCCACGTTCATGCAGCAATTGATGAATGCAGCACGTGGGGCATTGCGCCAAGGACGACCAAGCAGATATGCCCATCGCTGATGTTCAGGACCATCGATGTAGCAATCCGTGAACACATATCCATATCTTCGTTCTGCTTCCGTGGCAGGTGCACAAATGATGTCTCGATTCCCTGTTGTTCCGCGAGGTACGAGCCTAATATCGCAGTGATTGAAAAACACCGTTCCTCCACCACAGATGAAATCCACCGTTCCTGCTATCTTGCAGTCTTCCAAATAAGTCGTTCCGCCATTGTTGGTGTAGTACGTGTCTTGCGTACTCATCAAACTCACATTCTTCAGCACGTTTCCCTTGCAATTCTTTTCATTGAGCGCCACGGCACGGTTGGCAAAGAGGGTGGCGTCATTCTTGAAGTTTGACCATAGTTCCACGTCCTGAATGTAGGTGCTGTCGGCATCCTTGCAGAAGAGTGTACTCGTGATGTCGATGCCTTCATGCTGAGGACAATTCTCAATCTGTGTGCTACCCGCACTTTCCCCGATAATCGAGGTGTTGGGTGCCGTGAGTACAGTCATCGGACTTGGGAATTCGATATCCTGTCCGTTCTCCACAGCCTTTATCATATTTTGGTCACCCTTGATGCGGTAGTATTTCGCACGAAGGAAAATGCGGAAACGCTTCGTCTTGTCAGGACGTTTGTTGGCAGCATGAATGGCTTGCACAAAATCCCCATTATCTGGCACGATGAAGTCGTATTTCCACTTCTGAGCCGAGGATGATAAAGAGAAAAAAAACAATAGAAAGAAGAGTGGACCCACTCCCCATCCCTCCCTATGAGTGAAGGAGGTGGTTGCTTTTCTAATGGTTTGTGTTGATTTGAAATAGTATTCTATAGGATTCATTTTTGCATAATTACCGACATTTGTTTCTGCTATAACTCTCTATTAGCTATTCCTTTTCATGAAGATGGAGGACAGAGTTTTCTTCTGTATAGTCAATCAGCGTGACGCTGTCACCAGTCACCACGTTTTCATTTGCATTTGCCTTGTCCTCTTGGTTGCGGAATGACACATACAACATTCCAAACACCATGATGAAAATGAGAATGGCTAATCCCATCATGCCAAGTCCCATATTTCGATTGAATTTAGTTGCGCGGCTCATTCTACATTTTTTTGTAAGCTTCGGTTTTGCCGAAGCCATTCTTCATTCTTCATTTTTTGAGTATCTTGTCATATTCCTCGCTGCCCAGCACTTCGATGGCTTTTGCCAAGTCCTCGTCAGCTTTCAGTGCTTCTTGCAGAGCTCCCGACTGATAGTAATATCGTTTCACGATTTCTTGTGCCATCAGTTCCTTGATGTCCTTCTTAAATCGCTCGAACTCGCGGTCGAGGTTGTGTTCAAGTTTCTTCTCCAATGCCTCGAATTCCTCCTTCGCATCTTCGTAATAGCCCTCAAATTCAGCCACTTTACGTAAGTCCTTCAGACGATTCTCTGACAGGCGATCGTACTTGAAACCGCTCTCCCTTGCCATTTCCTTCAGTTCTTCGAAGTCGGCATCCGTGATTTCAAATTCTTCGATAGGAGCAATTTCCGCATGTTTCTGAGCGTATTTGGTTCCCCAGTCGAGGAGCACATCATCGTTGCTCAAGTAGAACACCACGTTTGCCATCGTGTCGTGCTTGATTTCAATGTCGGGTTTGATGCCTCCACCATCTCTCACTTCGCGACCACCAATGGTGTGGAACACGTTGGTGAGGCTGTCAGGCACCTTGCTCGTCTTGCCGTCACGCTTCAACTTGTAGTCGATGGCTTGGATGCAGCGTCCACTTGGAATATAATATTTGCTGGTGGTGAGTTTCAAACTTCCGTTGTAAGGCAGCTCGCGCGAAGATTGCACGAGTCCCTTTCCATAGGTACGAGCACCAATCACCACGGCACGGTCCAAATCCTGCAACGAACCGCTCACGATTTCCGAAGCCGAAGCCGTCGTTCCATTCACCAGCACGGCAATGCGTGTCAAGGTGTCGAGTGGTTCGGATTTTGTCTTATATGTGGTGTTGGCAGCCTTGATTTTGCCTTTCGTCTCCACGATGGTCAAACCTTTTCGCACGAACAAGTTCACGATATTCACTGCCTCGCTGAGCAATCCACCGCCATTTCCTCGCAGGTCGATGATGAAACTCTCTGCCCCTTTGTCTTTCAGACTGATAAATGCCTTGCGCAAATCCACACTGCAATCCTCCGTAAACTGCGATAAGTTGATATAACCCACTTTGTCGCTCACCATGCCTGACCACGGAATGGATGGCAATTTGATGTTGCGGCGTGTGATGCTGAACTTGCGTTCTTTCTTCTCGCCAGGACGCTGCACGGTGAGTACAAATGTCGTACCTGGCTCACCACGCAACATATTGCTCACTTCATCCACTTTCATGCCTTTCAGGTCGGTGTCGTCAATCTTCTTCAGCACGTCGCCCACCTTCAGACCCACTTCGGCAGCAGGCATGTTGGCGTATGGTTCACCAATCACCACGACGGAGTCCTTTCTCATGCGGATAATCGAACCCATACCGCCATATTTTCCCGTCGTCATCATCTTCAGTTCGCCCATGTCTTCCTCGGGAAAGTATTCCGTGTAAGGGTCGAGGCTGCTCAGCATGGCATCGATGCCAATCTTCACCAGTTCATCCGCATCCAGCGTATCCACATACATCACGTCCAAGTCGCGATACAGCGAATTGAACACATCCATGTTCTTTGCCACCGAGAAAGAGTGCTCATTCTTTTGCTTCTTCTGTGCTTGGGAATGGAGAATGAAAAGCGAAGAATTCAGAACGAGAACAACCAATATGCAGAGTATTCGTTTCATAAATGTAAGTCTTATCGTTGAAAGCTAAAAAACTTCTGCAAAGATACTCATTATTTCTCAATTGCACGCTTTTGCAGCCATTCAAACTCCGTTTTTTATATTTATTTAATAAGGTGACAAAAGGGTGCTGACAACCTCTCCAACTCCCCCAAAGGGGAAGGAGGCCATCGGGATGGCAACTAATGCCAAAGCCAAATTATACTTGCCCACATGATTATTTTTCTTTTTTCTTTGCTTGCTTGTATATTTTTTGCACCTTTGCACGATTTTTCTGAAACACCTAAACAAAGAAACACATTTATGATGAAAAAGATTCACGCGTTTGTCGTTTGCCTTTTGATGAGCCTCTCATTGCATGCTCAGGAGTCCGTTCCAGATTCCTTTGATGTACCCTCACATAAAAATTCTTCATTCACCAGCAATTGGAAGGCTGAGTTCAGCGTCCGAACTGGTGTGCAGGTGTATTATAAGTTTACCGATTTCACTGCTGGCTATCGCATCACTCCCAGCCATGTCTTAGGTGCTGGTTTCGGTTTCGGTAACCGCTACTACGATGCCGTACCAGCCGATGACTATCACTATCGCTTCTTCCTTTATCACCGTTTCTACCTACCTCTCGATCGAAACCATCGCTTCTCGCTCTATAGCGACATTCTGATGGGAGGAAAATATGTCTATAAGGCAACCAGTGACCACCCCGATGTAGATAGAAAAGGCTCTTGGGGTTGGCTATGGAGCTGGCAACCCGGCTTGTCGATTCGTGTATGGGGCAAGTCAAACATCTTCTTTGGTCCAAATATCGGTCCGAGTCCCGGCTTGCATATCGGCATAGCCTTGTAGGACCATTCATCCCCATTCATTAGTTACTCTTGCAAAAGTATCTGATACACTCATGAAAGGCATGAGTGCCACTTTTTCCGTATCTTTGCAACAAACTTATAACACGAAAGACGAATGAAAAAGACATTAGTTATGGCGATGAGCTTGATGCTTCTTTTTGTGGCTACGGCAAGCGGTCAGAGTTCCACCAAAAAGGCTGGCATCAGCATTGATAGTAGAATCAAGTACCAGCACGTCACAGGATTTGGCGGTTTCTCTCCAAGTCCCCAGTGGTCCTATTGGTTGGGTGATGCTGAGATGAACAAACTCTTCGGAAAGGGAGATACGCAGTTGGGTTTGAACATCCTACGCCTTTACATTGCCAACAGCAAAAATGGTTGGTCCGCAGGCGTTGCCAATGCCAAGATTGCCAAGCGTCATGGTGCTTTCATCTTTGCTTCGCCTTGGTCGCCTCCTGCTTCTTGGAAGTCGAACAACAGCGACAGCAATGGTGGTGAATTGCTCGAATCGCACTATGCAGACTGGGCAAACTATCTCAACGACTACTACAAGTATATGAAGAATCAGGGTGTCACTATCGATGCTGTGTCCATCCAGAACGAGCCCGATTGGAATGCAAGCTATCAGAGTTGCATCTGGACGGGTGAGAAAATGGCAAAGTTCCTGCGTCAGTACGGTTCGCTGATAGAATGTAAAATTGTTGCTCCCGAAGCGATTCATTTCTCGAAAAACATGCACGAACCGATTCTGAACGACCCTGAAGCCTGTGCACAACTCGACATCATGGGCGGTCACTTCTATGGTTGGGATGGCTCTTCCTATCCGCTGGCTGCCAAGAAGGGCAAGGAAGTGTGGATGACGGAATTTCTTATCAACGAGCGACAGCAGAACAACAATCAGAACATCAACTGGAAGGACGACGGTTTCCTCTTTGCCCGTAGCGTGAACGATGCCATGCTCGCCAATATGAGTGCGTGGGTTCACTATTCGCTGAAACGCTATTATGGTTGTTTGGGTGATGGCACTTATGGCACGACAAACAATGGCATCACGAAACGAGGCTATATCCTTTCGCACTATGCCAAGTATGTTTCGGGTACCACACGCATCCGTCATTCGCTCGACGATGCCACGGGAAAACTCACCTCGTCTGCCTATCTCAGCGTCACAGGCGATAGCGTAGTGGTGATGGTGCTCAATCCTTCTTCCAACACGTATAGCACAACCCTGACTCTTCCTTTCAACACGATGGGAGGAATGCAGATTGTGACGACTGAAACGCAGAACGTGCAGAAAACGTCCCTCGCTTTGGATGAAGAGACCTATCAGCCGCTCGTGACGGTAGCTCCTTATAGCGTGAATACTTATATCTATACGAAGAGTTCTGCCCGCACGGATTTGCCAGATGAAACAGACGATGGAGATGCCATTTTTACCGATGAATTCGACCTTTTTGGTGCTTCTTGCGTTCCTGATGGATGGCGTGCGAAGTTCGAGGATGGCACTCGCACAGCAGGTAATTACAGTCTGGGTCCACGAATCATGAGTTTCTCTGCCGAAGGTGCCATGCAGTATGCGTTCTATTTCCGCACGGGTACAGCAAGTAATGGATATGTCAGCTACGGTGAGGACTCCAAGTATCGCCTTTCCCTCGCTCCTGGCAAATACACGCTTTATTACTCTACCGTGGGTTGGAAAGCAAACCCTTCCGTCACAGCTGCCATTCAAACTTCATCGGGCACCAATGTGAAGACTCTTGTTTCCACACCAAAGGTTTCTGTGTCGAGCAATGGCTCTGCTTCGCGCATCACTTCGACAACCGACTTTGCGCTCGATTTCGAAATCACCACTCAAGCCAACTACTTGCTCAAGTGGACAGTGGCAAAAGCTTCTTCAGGTCTCAGCGAAGCCCTTGTTGGCAACATCCGTCTTGTGCGAAACAATGATGACGACACAGCCATTTCCGATATTCATGGTGAATCCTCCCCAGCTTCCACCCTTATCTACAACCTTCAAGGTCAACGTCTCTCCGCCCCTCAGCAAGGCATCAACATCATCAATGGCAAAAAACTCATTGTGAAATAAAACGCTTAATCATCGTTTAAAAATAGTACGATTATTTTAGGAAAGAAATTAAAATAATTAGAATAATTTTATCAGAAAAGACGTGTTTTTGTTTTTTAACAACACCAAATTTTTGGAGTAATTATTCTAATTATTCTAATTTCTTTCCTTAAAAATTGGCTAGCGTCGAGCTAAAAGGTTCGTTTTTTTACCAACTTTTTTTAATCGTAAATGACGCGTTTTTATATTGCGTCAATCGAGTTGGGAAGGATGCGTTATTCGGTGACTATAGGGCGGACACTATGACCGTAGTAGCGGTTGAAACCATGATACCACCTTTTGTAATCCGAAGTGATTTCGAAGCCGCCTGCACCGTTTGCTTTGTCTGGGGACTGTGTGGATTGACTGAACCGCTCCTTTGGATTCAACTAGTTGCCGAGCGCTCGGCGTTGCGATAACGAGCGCTCGGCGTTGCGATGGCGAGCGCTCGCTATCATTTCGTTGAGGGCTCGGCGTTTCACTAAAAGCAAAGGAAAAGTTCAGTTGAATCAAAGGAGAAAGTCTGTAGATTCAAAGGAGAAAGTCTGTAAGTTCAAAGGATAAAACCAGTACAATCAAAGGGGAACGCCAATACATTTGGAGCTTTTCTCGTCGTAGTTTCCCAATGTGATTTTCTACTAATTTTATTTCTTCCCGAAGACAACTCATGTGACTTTTGTTGCTTTTTCTCTACAAAATAGGGTTAATAACATGTTATTGACCGTTTATTTAAGCCGATATTGCTAAAAATGTTGTATATTTGAACCGAAAATAACGAATTAAAGCAGATAAATATGGCACGACCTATTAAAGAAACTCCGATTTTGTTTGGAGAAGATGCACGACGCTTCGAGGCTCGAATGCAGGAACGTCGCCGTGTATCAGCTGAAGAACGGGTACGCATCAATGCAAATTATGAAGCTGGTAAAGCAATGCTTGAACGTGGAATGAGAAGAAGACATGCAGAAACCGTTTGACATCAACAACAGCATCTCGAAAGATAATATTTGTATTTTTGCCACAAAGTTTTAGAGTATGAAAGGTTTGCTCAGATTTGTGAAGTTGGCTATTGTGAATAAGGATTTTGCTCGTTTGCTGTGCTTTGCGAGTATCATCTTATATGTTATATCACTCCCAATGCATACTGGTATTGGGGTGGAAACTGGACATGAAGACTTGACTGGATTGTGGTGCTTGACGATGGGATGGATCAGCTTTATAGTTCTGCCATATTTTGTTCTATGGATATCAAATCTTATTTTCATTTACACGGTTTTTCAATTGTGCAGGAAAAAGATTTCAGGGCGAATACTGGTGCTTATTTTCATTTCTTTTATCTTGACAATCATTTATATTTTCATCCATCGATTTAGTTGGGAACATGATTATCGCAACTATGCTTGTTATTTCTGGTCTTTGAGTTATATGGTTGCTCTTTGGGCTTCGTTACTCGAATGGGTGAAAGGTGAGAACCCTACCAAGGGAAGAATAGTTATTCATGTTTTGTTTACTATATTTGGTATTGGCATCTTGGGATTGTTGTCTTCTGAACTGAAATACTATCATGATTTGTACGGTAAAAGTATAAATCCTGATATTGAAGAATATCGTATAAATAATAAAGGTGTGTACTATACTTTCCACACAAAGCTGTTGAAAGAGTCCTATATTGACTATCTTAAAGGTGCGAATGCAGACTCTATAGTTGTACTCAGCAAAGAGTTTGCAAAGGATAACAAACATGTCTGGAATGATTTTCGCCTAGTGAAGAATGTGGATGTTGCTACTTTCACGGTGTCAAAGACTGGTGTCCCAAAGGATCAGGAGCATGTATATTGGCGTTGTTATTTTGAAAGAGAAAGAGGTTCCCGATATGTTCCTGTGTCTCGTTACATTGATGTTGCTACAGCCGAATACTTTATTCAGAGTGACAATAACTCTTGGCGTGAATACGATGAAAAATGGATACGTGACTCTCGCCATGTGTTCCTCAATGGATGTATGCTCCGAGGGATAGATGTTGAAACTTTCAAGTGGATTGGCTATGATAAGTATCAGGATAAGAACGGCACATACGATTTAAGCGAACTCTTTGAGTTGCGCATAAAGGATGAGGAAATAACGGAGTAGTCTGTTTGGCTGAATGGCTCTTGCTGGATATAATGATTGATGATGTGATAACAGACTAAAAATCCCGACTCAAATGGGGAAGGAGTCGGGATGAAAGAGAGTATTGATGAGTGATTATGGTTGCTCGGTGGGGTCTTGGTTCTTTTCGTCTTTCGTTATTTTTGTTTCTACGGCGAAGGAGTTTTTTTGAAAATATTTCTTTCAGAGGGTAGAGGGTGCGAAGTTACAACAAAAAAGAAGCACTGTAAGGAAGTTTCAGAAAATATTTGCTAAATTTGCAGCCAGTGAGGCTTCGGCAAAATAAAGAAGGGCTTCGGCACAAGCGAGGCTTACTGATTAATAAAGAAGGGCTTCGGCTAAACCGAAGTTCACGGATAAAAGAAGAATGAAGAATGAAAAGGTTATTTGCTTTGGTTTTGTGCCTTTGGGCGTCGGTCGGTGCTTGGGCTGATGGTTTTCAGGCAGGAACAGAATATTACATCGCTCTCAATATCTATGACAAGTATCTGGGACTGAACGAGGCAGGCGATGGTCCTGCGCTGTCGGCTTTTGGCACGAAGGGCGATGCCAGCAACTATACGTTTGTGGCTGAAGCTACGGGTACGACGGGCTATGTGTATTTGAAGCACAAGGGTACGGGCTACTACCTTGCCGCTTCCACGTCGAACAACTATAGTGTGCTGCTGCAACAATCGAAGTCGAACACTGATGCTTTCAAATGGACAGCGGAAGTGGGCGTGTATGGATATATCAGGAACAGGCGTAATACGAATGCACGATTGGGAATTGACGGTGGAGCCAAGGATAGTAACTACGTGAGTGTGTATTACGACAAGCACAAGGGTTCCCATGCCTCCTTCCGCATCATCCCTGCCACTTCAACCAACATAGAGACGGCGGAGCAGAACTATGTGTCGTCGGTCTATACCAACGAATGGGGCGTCAAGGAAGTGGATTATATCCAGTTGAAAAACAAGAATGTGACGCTCAGCACAGCTACGGATATACACATCATTGACTATGATGCACCGATTCTGTCAGGAACGGTCAATCTAAATAGTGCGGATACATGGTTGGTGCTGGATAATGTGGTGCCAAGCAAGGTGATTTCCTCTTTTCTGAAATATGTGAAGATAAAGGGTGCAGCGGCACAGAACGGAGTGAATTGCCGAGTGGCGATTTATCTGAATGGTGCCGTGGTGATTCCTCTGCCCGATGCTCCTTTCACAGGTTATAGCTCGACGGGGCAGACAGGGAGTTCGTTTGTCCTGAATGTGGATTCCCACACGGATTTGGGCAGCAACAGCAACGTGATGCGCAGTTTCACACTGAAACGTGGCTATATGGCGACTGTGGCAACAGGCACGAATGGCAGTGGCTATAGCCGAGTGTATGTGGCTGACCATGCCGACCTGAAAGTGGATTTGCCTACACCGCTCGACCAGCGAGTGACGTCGGTGTTCGTGAAGGAATGGCAATACGTGTCGAAGAAAGGTTGGTGTACGTCGGCTGCGAATGATGAGCTTTCCACCCAGATGAACAAGATTCGTGGCACTTGGTTCTATTCGTGGAGTGCCGACAAGAATTCAGCCAACGATTACGAGTACATTCCTATCCGTCAGCATTTGTGGTGGCCATCGATGGATGAAATCAAGAGCAAGAAGAAGGCGACAGCCACTCTCTCCCTGAACGAGCCTGAGCATAAGGAACAGCACTCGGGATGCAGTTGCGGCGACACGGTAGCGGCTACGGTGGCAGCAGACTTGTGCCCTTCCTTCCAGCAGACAGGAGCCCGCATTGGTTCGCCTGCACCGACAAGAGGTACTTATCTCATCGATTTTGTCAAAGAGGTTGACAAGAAGGGCTACCGCTGCGACTTTGTGGCTTTCCATGCCTATTGGGGCAAGAATGAGGCGAATGGTGCCCAGGCTTGGTACAACACGCTGAAGTGGCTTTATGAAAGCACGAAAAGACCTATCTGGATTACGGAATGGAACTATGGTGCTTCGTGGACGGATGCCATCACTTCGGACCATTACGAGACGGTGAGAAGGAATGTGCAAGACATTGTGGAGATGCTCGACACTTGTTCGTTTGTGGAACGTTATTCCATATATAATTGGGACTCAGAGTGGTATCGCTGGGCAATCAGCAAGGATGATGGATGGGTGACTCCGATGGGCCAGTTCTATCGCGACAACTGTTCCACTTTTGCCTACAATGCAAAAAGGCAACCAGTGCCTGTGTTTACGGCTCCGAGTGTGAAAACTCCTGTGTTGCAGGTGAATGGTGGAGGCTCGATGACTTTCACTATCAATAATGAAAACACCGACTGGACAAAGACGCTGGTGGTGCAACGCAGTACGGACGGCGGACGGACTTGGGCAAAAGTGACGGAAGTGACTGACAGGTCTTTGTTGGAATCGAGCAGTGTGCAGTTGAAGAATGTGGTGGTGAGTGGTGCTTCAGCTTCCGACCTCTATCGGGTGGTGGTAACGACGATGAATGGTGCCACAGCCACGTCTGCCACAGCAAAGAATGGAGGATTTTTGGTGAATCCGACGGTGATTGCGACGAGTTTCTTAGAAATTGAAGGATGGACATGCACACGGGATGCACAGAATGGATTCACGAAGGCTGCGAGCGGTGACACCTATTTCGAGGTGTGGAATCCAGCTGCTTCGGCAGGAGAGGCTTTCGACTACTACCAAGACGTGAGTGGACTGCCAGATGGCGTGTATCAGTTGAGTGCCAATATGTTCAACTCAACCAATGGCGAGGTTGGAGCTTCGGTGAATGGGGCAGTGGGTCTCTATGCGCAGACTTCGGACTTGCTCTATTTCTCGCCTGTGACAACGGACAGCGAGATGGATACGAATCGGAAAAATCTGATAGACAGAATCATCGTGAGGGATGGAATGCTGCGAGTGGGTGTGAGAAATTTAGGTGCGATGACGGCTCGTTGGGCTGGTGCCGACAATTTCGTGCTGAGTTATTTGGGTACGGAGACGGAGGTGCTGACGGATGAAAGTGCTGAAGACGTGAAGGCGAGATATATGCAAGTGCTGATTGACAGAATGAAGGAAGATGCCACGGGACAGTTGGATGCTTCATTCTTCATCAAAAATGCGGATGCTTTTCGAGCCACTACATACGGATGGTCGGCATCAGAGGTGGGGTTCACCAAGGGAGAGGCATACGATGGCGATGGAGAGAACAACTATTTCGATAAATGGTATGCATCGAACTTCTCATCAAGTATGAGCCAGACGCTACCACCACTGCCTGCGGGCAACTACACGCTTTCTGCTATGATGCGAAGCAACACGACGCAGGTGATGACGCTTTCTGCCACTTCTTCATCGTGGGCTTCATCAAAGGTTGAATTCACGGGAACAGCCACCACTTCCGCAAGCGGCAGTGAATACGTGATGGGATGGCAGAAGATTGCACTGAGTCCTATCGCTGTGAAGGATGGAGAAACTCTCACCATCGCGCTCAGTACGAATGGCAGTTCGTGGTGGAGTGCGGATGCGTTCCGACTTACGTATAGTCCACTGGTAAAGATGGGTGATGTGAACGAAGACGGGAAGGTTGATATTGCAGATGTGGTTGCCACGGTCAACTATGTGTTAGGAACGATTCCGAGCGTGTTCAACGAGACCGCTGCCGACGTGAGTGGAAATGGCAGAATAGACATCTCGGATGTGGTCGGCATCGTGAATTTGGTGCTGAATCCACTCTAAAAAACACTGAGGAAAACCGAAAAAACAATATAAATAAGAATCAATATGAAAACGATGATGATGAAACCGAGACTGATGGCTTGTATGTTGTTGATGCTGATTGGTAGCAAGGCGATGGCACAGCAGGCGAGTTATAGTGGAACTGAATTGGCGAAGGAAGGAGCGTGGTGCTGGTTTGCAGACCCACGAGCCATGCGTGTGAAAGAAGGAAAGACGGATGCTGCCTATGTGGGCTATATCGACAATCACGGAGCAGTGCGTGCCTTGCAACTCGACTACAAGCGCAACACAGCGGAGGAAGTGCTGGTTCGCTCTTATTTTCAACCCGATGACCATAACAACCCAACGTTCTTAGCACTGCCTGATGGACGCATCATGATTTTCTATACGCGCCATACGGATGAACCTCGTTTCTACTACCGCATTTCGCGACGTGCGGGTGACATCACGAGTTTGGGCGAGGAGAAAATCATTGAGGTGAAGAACAATACAACCTATCCTTCGCCTTTCATTCTGAGCGACGACCCTCAGCATATCTATCTGTGTTGGCGCGGCATTGGTTGGCATCCGACGATTGCCAAACTGTCGATGCCTGATGCCAATGATGACCTAAAGATTGAATGGGGACCTTATCAGATGGTACAGAGTACGGGTGCTCGTCCTTATGCCAAGTATCAGAGCAATGGCAAGGACAAGATTTACTTGAGTTATACGACTGGGCATCCCGATAATGAGTTGCCTAACTGGCTCTATTTCAATACAATCAACATCAACGCTGGTGGAGAACCGCAGTTGTGTGATGTGAATGGCAAGGTGCTTAGTACCATTTCCGAAGGGAAATTCAACGTGTTCAAGCGTGACGACTACAAGCAGCAATATCCGTTGACGGTGATTGATTCGCCTGAGAATTCCCGTTGCTGGGTGTTCCAAATCACGACCGACAAGGAGGAAAATCCTGTGGTGGCTTTCGTTCGCATTTCGCCTGACAAGAAGCAGCATGAATACTATTATGCTCGATGGATTGGAGGAAAATGGCGCATTACCGACATTGCGGATGCGGGCAAGTGGTTCCACCAGTCGCCACAGACTGAGAACTGCTACAGTGCGGGAATGGCTATCGACCCCGATGACGTGAACACGGTGTATTGTTCGCTGCCAACGAAAAACCTATCGGGCAAGGAAGTGTATGAGATTTGGAAATACACACTGAACGAAGCAGGTGTGGTGACCACGAAGGAGGCAATCACATGGAATTCGGAGAAGAACAATATGCGCCCATACGTGTTGCCTGGCTCGGTGGGTAGCGACCTGCGCGTTGTGTGGATGAATGGTGACTATTATTATTGGATGAAGTGCTCCCGATTCCCTGAAGGTTATCCTACTCGCATTATGGGAAAACTTGATAGTGGTGCTGCTCTTTCCATTTCGCCTTTGAAGGAAGTAAAGGGTGAAAAGAACATGAAAAGAACAAAGGTTTATTCAACTTCTTTGAATTCAGCCGATGGTGTTAAGACCGTGGATTTGAAAGGAAAGCGTTGGTACATCGATGCTGATGTGAAGATGGATGCAGAGCACTATACGGGTGTGTTGCTGAGAGCCGGTGATATGGAATATGGTGTGGAGGAGGAATCGCTGAAACCATATATTAAAATAGGTGGAAAGACTTACTTCAGTGCAAACAAATTAGGAAACAGCGATGACTGGACCAAGGCAAATGGAACGGATGGGAAGTGGTACTTCAAGAAACTCAATCAATTTCATCTTTCCATCGTCAGACAAGGCAAAAGTGTGACGGTGTATAGAGACGGACTGATTGATATCAAAAATTAAGAATTAAGAATAAAGAATGAAGAATGAAAATTACTACCGCTCGGATGACAAATCCAATGAGAATAGTAAAATTCATTCTTCATTCTTTATTCTTCATTCTTCATTTAATACTTCTTCAGTTCTTCAGCTTTGACAACTTTTTCGACGAAGAAATCGGGATGCTTGCTGGCTTGATAACGATATTTCAAGCCATAGTTCTTTTCTGCCAACATCTTGACAAGACGACGGTTTTGAGGTAGTCTTAGGTCGATGAGCTTGTCGATTTCGGTGCTGTCGAAGTTCTTTCCAAGTGTCTTCAGAAGAGCATCGATATTTGGATTTTGGTCTTCATCCACGCTGTATGGCATGATGAGGAAATCCTTTTCAAGAATCAGTTTTTCTTCGGTGATACCGACACCAGCGCCAAGACTCTTTGGCAGCGTGCTGTTCATCGTGTTGACGAGGGTCGTCAGTTCTGCTGGATGTATGATGGCAGGGATTGGAGCAGGTTCAGGAACGACAGCGGTCGCTTCTTCTTGCGTTGGAACAGTTGGTTGAACGGTTGTAGGTTCTGCTTCAGTAGTGACAACGGGTGTCTCAACAACAGGTGTCTCAATGACTGGAGTTTCAACAACAAGTGTTTCAACGGGTGTTGTAGGTTCTGTTTTTGTAGCAGTCTCTTCTTCATGTTTCATGAAAGAAGGTACAAGAAGAGTGGTTTGTGAAGATGATTTCTTTGTCTTTTCTTTCTTTTCAGCTTTTTTGGCAACTTCCTTTTCAGCTTTCTTGGCTGCTTCCTTTTCTGCGGCTTTTCTTGCTTTTTCCTTTGCCTTTTCAGCCTTTAATGCCTTCTTTTTGGCAGCCTTTTCTGCTTCAGCCTTCAGATATGCTTGTTGCGCAGCCTTCTCCTCTTTCATCTTTAGTGCTGCTTTCTCTGATTTAGTCATTTTTTTCTTGATTGGAGCTTCTTCCTTGACAACAGGCTTTTCTTTCTTGGTGGAAGGTTTCTCCTTGCTGATAGTCTTTTCCTTGACTACAGGTTTTTCTTTCTTGGTGGAAGGCTTTTCTTTGACAGCCTTCTCCTTCTTAGTGGAAGTCTTTTCCTTGCTGACTGCTTTTGCCTTCTTGCCAGGTTTTTCTATAATGATTGGTTCTGGTTTTGCTGTGAAGTCGATAGGATGAGTAGCCGTGGCAGCGAGAGTTGCCTCTTCTTTGAAATTGTCGTTAGCAATAATGTTCTTGAAGGAACTCCAGCCTATAGTCTTTCGGAATGTGAGTCGGCTTTGGGCAGGTACGTAAAGAATAATCATTGGGTTGACATTCTGGAAGACTTCTTCCGAAATGGAAGAAACCTCTTCGGCTGGCAAATTGTAATAGACGGAGGTGAGACGCTTGCAGTCGTAGAAAGCATTAGCACCAAGAGAGGTGACAGAACTTGGAATGTGGATGGTTACCAGTTCGGTACATCCCATGAAAGCTGCCTCACCAATTCCCGTGACGGGATAGGTGGTGCCGTCGAAAGTGATGGCATTAGGAATGACGACTTCTCCTTTATATTCGTTGATTACATCTTGTGGTTGGGAACCTCGGAAGGTCACTTCCACTGCTTTGCCTCCTTCTCTGAGGTTGAAATAGATAGGAGTGCCATTGTTGTTTGCTTCGAAATCATGAGCGGAAACAGAAGTTGAAGCGATAAGGAAAATCGTTGAGAGAAGGAACTTGAACATACTCTCTGTTCTCTTTTGGATGGAGGAAATAGTTGCTCCGCTAAAAATTGTGTTTAGAAATTGTGTTGTCATTTTTTATGTTTAGTTCATCGTTCTTCCCTTACCTTCACAGGAAGGGAAGGAGTTCTTAAAATTTAAAGATGCCGAAGAGACGGCGTTTAGGCTTTTCTTCAGGAATTGGCAATTCTTCTTCGCTTCTTCCTTGCACGTTTTCGTCGATTTCGAGCTGGCCGATGTGGCTTGGGAATAAGTTCTCAAAGCGTTTCTTCGTACCGTTAGGAATGACGATATGCTCGATATTCACCTCGTTGTTGAAAATACCTTTCTTCACACTGGTTACAGAGTCTGGCAAGGTGATCTTTTTGAGTGCCACACAGCCCTCGAACATGCCTTCGCCCAACTGTTCCACACCTTCTTCGATGCTTGCTTCTTCCAGTTGCTTGCAGTGGTAGAAAGCGCAAGTGCCAATCTTCTCCACGCTTCCAGGGATGGTGATGTTTCCCACAGCAAGGTAAGAGAAGGCAAAACTACCGATGTTCTTCAGTCCCTTTGGCAGATGGATTTCTTTCAAATCCTGGCATGCGCGAAAAACATCCTCGCCGATGTAACTTACTTTCTGTGGAATCTCGATGCTTTCGAGAGAGCGACACACATAGAAAGCGCTGTCTTCGATGCGCTCAAGGGTGCTTGGCAGGGAGATGTCGCTGAGAGATACGCATTCAGCGAACATATCCTTCTCAATGGCTTTGATGCCTTCTTCCAAAATGACTTTCTTTAGACTCTCGCAACGTGCAAAAGTACTGCGTCCGATGTGTTCCACCGTGCCAGGAATGGTGATTTCTTCCAAGTTGAGGCTCTTGTAAAAGGCGAATTCACCGATAGTTTTCACGCTCTTTGGAATCTTCACGCGCTTCAGTCCGACGATGCTGTCGAATGCTACGGAACAAATCACTTCGGTGCCATCCTTGATGGCGTATTCCTCCAATTCGAGCTTTTGTTCGCAACCGAGCATACGTTTGCCATCTTGACTATAGATCACTCCGTATTCATCTTTCACACCTTCCTTCAAGTCTTTGAAAGACACCTTGGTCTGCTGTTTTGAGTTAAGATCTTTTTCCATATATTTTGAGTTTTTATTTTTTTAAGTTTGATTTACGCCGCTAAGTTACAAAAAAACGTAAAACAATACAACCTTAGACATAAAATTCGCACAAAAACATTTGAATTGTGTTTTGATTTGGAAAACAATTCGTAACTTTGCACGTTGAAATTCAGTAAAATAAATCATATTCTTAAATTATGGCGTTTACAAGAATCACAGCTGCTGAGGCAGCTGCATTGGTGAAGAACGGCGATAACATTGCCCTCAGTGGTTTCACTCCAGCAGGAACAGCTAAGGCTGTCACAGCAGAGATTGCTAAAATTGCACATGCTGAGCACGAGGCAGGTCGCCCTTATCAAATTGGTATTTTCACAGGTGCTTCCACTGGTCAAAGTTGCGATGGTGTCCTTTCTGATGAACATGCTATCCGCTATCGCGCACCTTACACCACAAACCCAACTTTCCGTAAGCATGTGAATGCAGGCGAGATTGCTTACAACGACCTCCACCTCAGCCACATGGCACAGGAACTGCGCTATGGCTTCATGGGTGATGTGGATTGGGCAATCCTTGAGGTTTGTGCTATCGAACCAGACGGAAAAGTTTATCTCACAGCAGCAGGCGGTATTGCTCCAACAGCTGCACGTCTTGCTAAGAAAGGTATCATTCTCGAGCTCAATGCTTTCCATAGTCCTAAGTCGATTGGCTTGCACGACGTTTACGAACCACTCGACCCACCTCAGCGCAAGGTGATTCCAATCGAGCACCCAGGTGACCGCATCGGTACTCCTTATTTGCAGATTGACCCTTCGAAGGTTGTGGGTGTGGTTGAATGTAATCTCCCTGACGAGGCACGCGACTTCAAGGGTGCTGACCCTATTACCGATAAGATTGGTGAGAACGTTGCTGATTTCCTCATGGCAGACGTTCGTCGTGGCATCATCCCTAAGACTTTCCTTCCATTCCAGAGCGGTGTGGGTACTACGGCTAACGCTATCCTCGGCGCACTTGGTAACAATCCAGAAGTGCCAGCATTCAACATCTACACAGAGGTGCTTCAGAATGCCGTGGTTGACTTGATGCGTAAGGGACGTGTGCTTTCTGCATCTACTTGCTCACTCACTGTGACCAACGATGTGCTTCAGGGCATTTACAACGACATCGACCTCTTCAAGGACAAGCTTGTCATTCGTCAGAGCGAAATCTCCAACAGTCCTGAAGTGATACGCCGATTGGGAGTCATTGCTATCAATACAGCCATCGAGGTGGACCTCTACGGACACGCTAACTCCACTCAGATTTGTGGCGGAAAGATGATGAACGGTATTGGAGGTTCGGGCGACTTCGAGCGCAATGCCTACATCTCTATCTTCACTTGTCCATCTGTGGCAAAGAACGGTATGATTAGTTCTATCGTTCCATTCTGCTCACACATCGACCACACTGAGCACGACGTGAATATCATCGTGACTGAGCAGGGTGTTGCCGACCTCCGTGGCAAGAGCACTCGCGAGCGTGCACAGGCTATCATTGAGAACTGTGCTCACCCAGACTACAAGCAGTTGCTTTGGGATTACCTCAAGATTGCTGACAAGGGTCACACAGCTCACAAGCTTAGTGCTGCATTCGCTATGCACGACACATTCCTCCGCGAAGGTGACATGCACCTCACCAATTTGGCTTCTTACGTGAAGTAAATTCCCTCTCCGACTCCCAAGGTGGGGAGGAAAGGAGATTCCTACTCATGAAGAGAAACTAAATAATGGTGGACTCATGATGAAAATCTTCCGATGAATTCGGACTTTTTTGATAACATTCTATTAAAGCGCGAGCCTCAGTTTTCGAGGTTCGCGCTTTACTTTAGTGGATTTTTTGAAGCTCATGTGAGGATTTTCTGAAGCTCTTTAGTGGATTTTCAGAACCGCATTTGTGGATTGACTGAACCTTTCCTTTGGATTCAACTAGTTGCCGAAGGTTCGGCGTTTCGATAACGAGCCTTCGGCGTTGCGATGGCGAAGGTTCGCCGTGTAAACGTTGAGGGCTCGCCATTTCAGTAAAATCGAAGGAAAAGTTCAGTACAATCAAAGGAATGATTCTAGAAAATCAAAGAAGAATGTCAGTACATTCGAAGCCTATAGGTGGTTATTTCTCAATGCGTTTATACATGCGAAAATGGAGGATTTTATGAAGCTCGAACTGACGTGGGGAAGGAGAAAGAAAAAAGATAGTGCAAAAATGAAAAAAGATAGTGCAAAAAAACGAGCTTGAAATTTGTGGTAAAAGTGATTTTGTTTTATCTTTGCACATTGGAAAGTCTGGCTTTCAATAAGGGATGATGGTAGTCAGAACGAGTAAGCAATTAATCATAGGAAAAAGCATCATATAAATAGCGAATTAACGATACTGAATGAAAGAATTTGTGATTTCTGAGGTGAAGGTGGAAACTGCGATTATTGTTGGTCTGATAACACCTCAGCAGAACGAACGAAAGACAAACGAATATCTCGATGAATTGGAGTTCCTGGCAGAGACGGCAGGAGCAAAGGTGATTAAGCGATATACTCAACGTGTGAATGGACCCAGCAGTGTGACCTACATAGGTAGTGGAAAGCTGGACGAAATTAAGCAATTCATCAAGCAACAGGAAGATGCTCGCGACCAAGCATTGGAAATGTACTTGGAATCGGGTATCACTGACCCTCGTGAGCAGCATCTGCCCGACGAGGTGGGAATGGTGATTTTCGATGATGAACTCACTGCCAAGCAAATTCGTAATATCGAAAAAGAATTGCAAATCAAGATACTCGACCGCACGAGCCTGATTCTTGATATTTTTGCCATGCGTGCCAAGACAGCCGCTGCCAAGACGCAAGTGGAACTGGCACAATACAAATATATGCTCCCTCGACTCACCCGACTTTGGACACACTTGGAGCGCCAGCGAGGTGGTAGTGTGGGACTGCGAGGACCTGGTGAAACGCAGCTCGAAATGGACCAGCGAATCATTCGTAACCGAATGGCATTGCTGAAACAACGATTGGCCGACATCGATACGCAGAAGCGCACGCAGCGCAACAACCGAGGCAGAATGATTCGTGTGGCTTTGGTGGGATATACCAACGTGGGTAAGAGTACCATCATGAACTTGCTGTCGAAGAGCGAGGTGTTTGCCGAAAACAAACTGTTTGCCACGCTCGACACCACAGTGCGCAAAGTGATTATTGACAATCTCCCATTCCTGTTGAGTGATACGGTTGGATTCATACGCAAATTGCCAACCGACTTGGTGGATTCGTTCAAATCCACATTGGATGAGGTGCGCGAGGCAGACTTGTTGATTCATGTGGTGGATATTTCTCACCCCGACTTTGAAGAGCAAATCCATGTGGTGGAAAAGACCTTGGGTGACCTTGGTGCGGCAGATAAGCCAAGTATCATTGTTTTCAACAAAATCGACGCCTATACTTGGGTGGAGAAGGACGAGGACGACCTAACGCCAAAAACGCGCGAAAACATTACGCTCGATGAACTGATGCAGACGTGGATGGCGAAATTAGGTGAGGATTGTTTCTTCATTTCTGCCAAGGAAAAGACGAACATCCCTGAGCTCAAGCAGCTGATGTATAAGAAAGTGCGTGAGTTGCATGTGCAGAAATATCCTTACAATGATTTCCTGTATCAGAACTACGAGGAAGAATAAGGCATGCTTTTAATGAAGAATGAAAAATGAAGAATGAAGAATGGAAATTGCTCATCTTAATGAGCAGAGTGAAATGCATTCTTCATGGGCTACGCTAAAGGTTCTTCTTTCTTCATGTAAATGAAAAATCATTAATTCAGAATATTATGCGAAAACTAACTGAAAGAGAAATCGAACTTTTGGTTGAACAAGGTTGTTCAGCCGAGAATTGGCTTGGCATCGAAGTGGAAGATGATGACTTCCGTGTGGATGCCATTAGTAATGTGAACTTTTATGGTAACGTGTCGATTGGAGGCTTGTCTGGAACGATTGAGGTGGAAGAGGGGTTTGAAAAGCGTTGTGGCATCCATCATGCTACCTTGCGCAATGTGAGCATCGGAAGCGATTGCTTGATTGAAAAAGTGAATGGATATATCAGCAACTACGACATTGCCGATGGTGTGTATATCAGCAATGTGGGTGTGCTGAATGTGCAGGGCACTCCGCTCTTTGGTAATGGAACGGAAGTGGCAGTACTTAACGAAGGTGGAGATGAGAATGTGGTGCTGTATGATAAGTTGACAGCACAAATTGCTCAGTTGATGCTCGACAACAAGGCTGTTCGTCAGATGGCGCTCCGCGAGGTGTCGGCACGTCCACGCATGGAGCACGGAACCATTGGCAAGGGTGCTCGCATCGTGGGTCTTCGCAATATGAATAACGTGTTGGTCGGCGATGCTTGCGACATTCAGGGTGCCAGTTGCCTGACCGAATCCACGATTCTCAGTTCAGAGGAATCACCAACGTTCATCGGTCCTGACGTGATTCTCGAAAGTTCTATAGTTGCCGAAGGTGCAACAGTGACCGATGGTGCCAAGGTGTATAGTTCGTTCGTGGGCGAAAGCGTGCATGTGGGCAAGGGCTTCAGTTCCGAAGCATCTGTCTTTTTTGCCAATGCCTATATGGACAATGGCGAATCTTGTGCCGCTTTCTGTGGACCATTTGCCACTTCCCACCACAAGAGCACGCTGCTCATTGGTGGCGAATTCTCTTTCTACAACGCTGGTTCGAACACCAACCAGAGCAACCATGCCTACAAGATGGGACCTATCCACTACGGTGTGCTGGAGCGTGGTGCCAAGACAGCTTCGGGCAGCCATATTCTTTGGCCTGCGCAGATTGGCTCGTTCACGATGGTGATGGGTAAGCTCACTCAGCATCCAGACTTGCGCTCTCTGCCATTCAGTTATGTGATGGCAAGCGAAGGAAGAACCTACGTGGTGCCAGGCATCAACGTGAAGACGGTGGGCACATGGCGCGACGTGAATAAATGGCCAAAGCGCGACCTCCGTCCAAGAGGCAATCGCAAGGACCTCATCAACTTCGATTTCCCTAATCCTTTCATCATTCAGAGCGTGCTCGAAGGCAAGAAGGTGCTGGAGAAATTGGTGGCAGAGGAAGAAGGTGATGAATTCGTATATCAGAACTGCCGCATCAAGAGGAGTGCTGCCGTGAAGGGTATCCGCTACTATGATTTGGCTATCAAGTTGTTTATCCGTCAAGTGCTTAATTCCAGCCACGATTCAGGAAATGATGCTGGTGCCGACCGTTGGGTGGATGTGTGCGGTTTGTTGGCTCCACAGGCAGAGATTCAGCGCATTGTGGACGACGTGACATCAGGCGCCATTGGTTCTACTGAGGAACTCACCCTTGTGCTTCAGCAGATTCATGCAGACTATGCTGCCAATGCCTACGATTATGCTCAGCAACTGATGCAGAACTTGGGTGGTTCTATGTTTATCGACATGGATTTCTGGCTCAAGGAAGCAGAAGAAGCTTACGAAAGCTGGCTCCACATGGTGCGCGACGATGCAGAGCATGAGTACCAGTTGGGCGATGTGTCGGAGGAAGCACTGAGAGACTTCTTGGCAAAGGTGAAGTAAAGCCCAGCCCTTCTGTGAAGGAGGAAGACATTGCTCCGCTATTATTTATTGAACATATATTATTTTTCATTTACAACTATCCACCCTCTCCCTCACAGGGAGGGTGAAGGGTGGTGCTAAACTTAATCAATGATGATAAAAAAACGTTTTTTCTTCTTGTTAGCTCTTCTGACGATGGTGCTGAGTGTCAGCGCACAGAAGAACTATCAGTACAAGAGTTATGAGGGTGACCCGCTGAAGGCTCGTATCTACACACTCGACAACGGACTGCAAGTCTATTTGAGCGTGAATAAGGACCGCCCAAGAATCCAGACTTACATAGCAGTGAGAACAGGTAGTAAGAACGACCCTCACGAAACAACAGGTTTGGCTCACTATTTGGAGCACATCCTTTTCAAGGGTACTACTTCGTTTGGTACGCAGAACTATGCCGCTGAGAAGCCGCTGCTCGACAAAATCCGCGACCTCTATGAGGTGTATCGCCAGACCACTGACCCTGCTCAGCGCAAGGCTATCTACCATCAAATTGACTCCATCTCCTACGAGGCTTCGAAGTATTCCATCGCTAACGAATACGACAAGTTGATGGCAGCCATTGGTTCCGATGGTACCAATGCACACACCAGCACCGATGAGACCGTGTATAAGGAGGACATCCCTTCGAATGCTATCGAGAGTTGGGCAATTGTGCAGGCTGACCGCTTCAAGGACATGGTGATTCGTGGCTTCCACACCGAGCTGGAGGCTGTGTATGAGGAGTACAACCGTGGACTGACTTCCGACTTCCGCAAGGTGTTTGAACAGTCAAACAAGATGCTCTTCCCTCATCATCCTTACGGCATGCAAACCACCATCGGTACGCAGGAGCACTTGAAGAACCCTTCGATTGTGAACATCGAGAACTACTTCAAGAAATACTATGTGCCAAACAATGTGGCTATCTCCATGAGTGGTGACTTGGATTTCGACAAGACGATTGCCATCATCGACAAGTATTTTGGCGATTGGAAGCCAAGCGGTCCAATTCCTGAGTTGCAGTATCAGGAGGAAGGTCCTATGACTAAGATTGAGAGTGCCGAAGTGTGGGGATTGCAGCAGGAAATGGTGATTCTCGCATGGAGAATGCCAGGAGCGAAGGTGCAGGAATCCGACTACTATGAAATCGTTCAAAGCGTGCTTCAGAACGGAAAGAGCGGTCTGTTCGATGTGGACCTCGTGCAAAAGCAGAAAGTGTTGGAAGTGATGGCTTTCAATGAGGGAATGACTGACTACAGCGAATTCATGCTGATTGGTTTGCCAAAGGAAGGTCAGACTCTCGACGAGGTGAAGGACTTGATGCTTGCTGAAATCAAGAAGTTGCAGCAAGGCGATTTCGACGAATCGATGCTGAAGGCAATCATTAATAACTACAAATTGCAGGAGATGCGTGCCTTGGAGAGCAACCAAAGTCGTGCCACTGAAATGTACAGTTATTTCATCGCAGGTCGTGACTGGTCGGAAAGGGTGACACTCATGGACCGACTCTCGAAATTGACCAAGCAAGACGTGATGAACATGGCGAACAAGTATCTCAAGACCGATGCTTACGCACTCATCTACAAGCGTCAAGGACAGGACCCTAACGAGAAGAAGATTGACAAGCCAGCCATTTCTCCAATCGAGATGAACCGCGACAAGAGCAGTCAGTTTGTGGAGAACATCAAGGCTCGTCAGTTGGAGCCTATCCATCCTGTTTTCGTCGATTTCAACAAGGATTTGAGCAAGACCACGATGAAGAATGGTGCTGAGTTGCTCTATAAGAAGAATGTGCAGAACGGTACCTTCAACCTTGTTTTTGTTGTTCAGCACGGACAAAAGCAAGACAAGTTCTTGGAGTTTGCTTCCAACTATTTCGACCATCTTGGTACAAAGAAGCAGAGTTTGCAGGAGATTCAGGCAGAGCTCTACAAGTTGGCTTGTAATGCAAGCATCAATGTGGGCGTCAGCGACACCCGCATCAGTATCAGTGGTTTGGCAGAGAATCAGGAGGCTGCTTTGGCTTTGTGTGAGAACTGGCTGAAGAATGTGCAGCCTGATGCTGAGGTTTATAACGAGTGCGTGCAGGACGAACTCACCGCTCGTGGAATGGCAAAGAGCGACCAAAGCAGTTGCGGAAGCCGCTTGTTGGCTTATTGCACGTATGGTCCAAAGAACCCTTACACAGATATTCCTTCGGAAGCTGAGCTCCGCGCCATGCAGCCTGCTCAGATGCTGAAGAAATTACAGGATTTGAAGAACTTGCCACAGACTGTGATGTACTACGGTCCTTCATCGATGGAAGAGGTGAGCAAGATGATTTCCAAGTACCACAAGGTGAATAAGAGTGCTCAGAAGAACCTCAAGTACCAGTTGACGGACGATGATTACTACGTCCAGCAGAATACGCCGACAACGGAAGTGTATTTGGCTCCATATCAGTCGAAGGCTGTGCAGCTGACCATGTATTCTGACAATGGTGAGAAGTATAACAAGGACCTCATTCCTTATATCAACATCTTCAACGAATACTTCGGCGGTAGCATGAATGCCATCGTGTTCCAGGAACTGCGTGAGGCTCGCGGTTTGGCTTACTCGGCAGGTGCCGCCTATTCGATTGCAGGTCTTCCTACTCAGCACAACACTTTCCGCGCTGTGATTGGTTCGCAGAATGACAAGATGGCTGATTGTATCGACGTGTTCAACGACATCATTGAGAACATGCCGGTATCGGAGAAGAGTTTCAACTTGGCAAAGGATGCAGTGGTGAAGCGTTACGAAACCAACCGTACCATTGGTGCGAGTGTGCTCAATGCTTATTTTGGTGCTCGTCGCAGAGGTTTCGACCACGATATCAATGCCGAGTTATATAATAAGGTGAAGACACTGACGATGGACGACATCATTAACTTCTCGAAGAGAAACGTGGCTGGTCGCAAATACAAGTATGCTGTGTTGGGCGACGAGAACGAACTCGACATGAAGAAGCTCGAAAGTGTAGGCACTATCCACAAGCTCACGCTTGAAGACATTTTCGGCTATTAATCATTCAACGAAAACGATAACGAAGACGAAGACCATTTTGCCAATCCAACGGAGGTTTTCGTTTTCGTTATCGTTTTTTATTTTGCAAAATCATGGACTCTGACTTCAAGGGAATGTTCGAGCAGGACGATGAAATGCGTCGTGCCGAACTCATCAGAAAAATAGAGCACTCCGTGGAGAATCTGACTTTGCCAGAACTGGAAGCGCTCTATTATGATATGCTGACGAAAGATTATTTGAAATGAAGAATGAAGAATGTAGAATGAAGAATGTATTTTACTCTGCTCATTGGACAGTTATTCTTCATTCTACATTCTTCATTCTTCATTTAAGCGTAGCGACTATTCTTCATTCAAATACCCTGCTTTCTTGAGTTCGCGAGCAACGAGTTTGCATTCGTCCCACCATTTTTGTCCGAAAGCACGGATGAGAGGCGCTTTCAGGAACTGATAGACGGGGAGAGATTTTTGCTTGCCTAATTCGCAAGCGCAACGGCAGATGTCCCAGCGGTGGTAGTTCACGGCAGTGACATCGTCGCCTATATAGGAGAGTCGGATGGGGTAGAGAGCACAAGAGATAGGCTTTTGCACACTGATGCGTCCTGCTTGATAAGCACGGTCAATGGCACAAAGCGTGTTGCCTTCTGCATCTTTCACGGCAAATACGCAATCCTTGTCGTTCACGATGCTTGTGACGAACTGCCCGTCTTGGTCGATATACACCACACCATCCTCATTGATAACCTCCTGTGCTTCGGGCGTGAGCTCGTCCCACACGGCTTCGGCGGCTTCTTCCAATCCTGCCACTTCTTCCATATCGACGGGAGCACCTGCATCCCCTTCCACACAACATGCACCGCGACACACCTTGTAGTCGCAGCAAAACATTTCCTTGAAAATATCTAAGGAAACCAATGTGTCTTGAATTTCTACCATAGTTTTTTTGAATGAAGGTTGATGAATGAAAGAGATTCTTCATTCTTCATTCATCATTCTATATTTATCATCTCACTTCAGGTACCACACCAAAGAAATGCAATTCTTCTGTACCCGTGTTAGTCAAGCTGTGGAAATGTCCTTTCTCGCAATAGGTACTCATGCCAGCAGCCACTTCCGATTCTACGCCATCTAGGTTGACCGTTCCTTTTCCACTCAAAACATAGATGATTTCGCAGTTTTCCACATGCTGATGATAACCGATGCTGGCACCAACAGGCAAGTAGGCACGTAGGATTCGAACCGTGCCATCGAAAAACATTTTGGCGAACATCGTGCCCTCGCCACCTTTGAAATGCTCAAATGGCTCAAACTCTATTTGGGAATAATCTAAGTTCATATTCTTTTTTGATTTTATAAAGATATGTTATCTGAGTGCAAAGATAGTGCAAATGAAGAACAAATAAAAAAACTAAAAATGAAAAATGCTTCTTCGTTCACTATTCTTTTTAAATGCGAGTTCGGGCTCAATACATTTTTTGCTTTAGCATGTATAATCGGATTGGTGAATTCCTCCTGTCATACTCCTTCGATTATGCTGGCACTCTCCTTTGCTTTTATAGATGTTCCCCTTTGATTGTGCTGGTTTTATCCTTTGAACTTACAGACTTTCTCCTTTGTTTCAACTGAACTTTTTCTTTGATTTTACTGAAACGTCGAGCCCTCAACGAAATGATAGCGAGCGCTCGCCATCGCAACGCCGAGCGCTCGGCAACTAGTTGAACCTTCAGCTCGGCGTAAGCCAATCCAAAGGAACGGTTCAGTCAATCCACACGCGCGGTACTGGTAATCCCCACATGAGGTTCAAATAATTCGAACAAATGTTTTTTATTATTTGCTCCCTTTTATTTTAGATTGATTTCTCATCGTATAGAGAAATGCACTATATTTGCAACGAAGACCCATTCAGAGATTGATTGCTAACTTCTAAACACAATAGCCTTATGATTCGGAAAACATATTCTATCTTGTTGCTCCTCATGGCAACTCTTTCTGTGTCTCTCTTGTCGTGCAAGGACGATAAGGACGACCCAGTACGACCAAAACTGGTGGGAGAATTCAGAACACCATACGTCGTGGAAATGCTGGATTATTGGATGTCGGGAGCTCATAGCGGACAATACGACGACACGTTCATGTGTAGGTCCTTTTCCGTCATCAAGTTCACGGACGATGCAAAGGCAGAATTCTACCAAGTGCACCATAAGGACTGTGTCACTTATCATCGACAAAGTGGTGCGGAACTGAAAGATGAAACTTGGACTTCCATGAGTGAGAATTGGTTCAAGAAGGGGAGCACGTCAGTGAATTTGACATACCAGATTGACGACAAAGAAAACAAACTGAGTTTGTCGAGTGGCAAAGTCTTTTCCCTCAAATTGGGTGAGAATGGACAAAAATACATTGGTTTGACAAACGAAAAGGGAACGCTTGTCTATGTCCTTGCATCGGTTGACGATGAGAAATATAACAGTGTGATAAAGAAGACTTGGGAGATAGGCGATTAGACTTTCTCCTGCATCGTTTTCTTCACTTTTCTTTTTCTTTCCTCCACCTTCATATCGCGTCGGCTCTTGCTCTGGGTAACAAGAAATACGCCCGAGAACACCAGCAGAACAGCGATGCCTTGGGCTATGCCAAAGACGCCAAGACCTAAGAAGACGCTCACGAGGCATGCCACGATGGGTTGCACGTAATTATACATCGACACCACCGTTGGACGCAGGTTCTTCTGACCTTGCATCATGAGAATGTAAGCGATGAAGGTGCCACCCACCACGACGAATGCCGTTTCTCCCCACACGCGAGGCGTGATGTCTGCCCAAGGCAGTGCAGCCATTTTGTTGAATGAAAGAGGCATGATGACAATGGCTGCGTAAGTAATCATCCACTTCATGCAAGTGACGACGGTGTAGCGCTGAATAAGATGCTTGAAGATGGTGAGATAGGTGGCAAAGCAGAGTTGCGCAATGAGGCAGAGGAGGTCGCCCGTGAGTTTTCCTTCGTTCTGTGCCCCATGAGCTTGTGTACTGCCTGTGATGAGGATGAATGCTCCGATAGCACCCAGAAAGATGCCGATGACCTTCTTGCTGGTGACGGGTTCATGCAGAAACAGCGCTGCCAGAACCATCGTTACGATCGGCATGGTGGTGGTCATTATACTCGCATTTACGGGCGAGGTGATGGAGAGTCCGATGGTGTAGCAGCATTGATTGAACACGATGCTGAGCATGCCGGCAAAGAAAAATAGCAGAAGGTCTTTCGACTTCACTTTCTCCTGCGGAACGAAAGCTGATGCAATCCAAAAGCAGAGGGCACCACCCACCACACGAAAACAAACCATCTCCAGTCCTGGCACACCATGCGTCATGGCATGCTTACCAAGTGGTGCCATCAGTCCCCAAATTGCACATGCCATGAGCATGCAGATGTGGGCTATGAGATTGGAGCGATTCTTCATTTTGTTTTCACCAAAACTTGTTATATTGTTCAGAGTATTCGTATCCTGCTGCCGCCAGCTTTTCGCAGAGTTGTTCTTTAGATACGTTCATGTCGTCGCAGAGAGCATCGAGAGAGTCGTAGATGTCGCGCAACTTCATGTTCACAACGCTGAAAAGCATGATGGGGTCATTGGGTAATTCTTTCATTTTTGGATATAGTTTCTGATGATAAACCAAAGGTGCATCAGGCAAGTGCTCAGCCATCCGTAGTGTTTTGCCATGATGTGGAAGCGCTCGCGCAGCGATTCCTTGTGGTTCTGGGTTGTGAGTCCTTCAGCGAGATAGTCGGTAAGGATGCTATGTGTGTTGAGGAAAGGCATGCCCATCTCTTTCGCTTTCTTCATGATGCGTACGCACCAGTCGAAGTCGGCGGAGAAGCGGTATGTCAAGTCATATTCGGGAGTGATTTCGCGCAAGGCATAGAACGATTGATGACACACGAGCATGCCTTGGCGGAAAGAAGTCCATTTCAGTGTTTCGGGTGCTTGCAAACGGCGATGACGAAGAAACATGCCAGCATCATCTACGATGTCCGTCTCTCCATACACCACGGCTGGGAGTTTGCCATCGGGGTTGTACTTGATGCGTTCAGCCACCTTCTGCAATGTGTAGTTGGCATGAAACTTGTCGCCAGCATTGAGGAAAATGAGGTAACGACCTTTCGCCATGCGGATTCCCTTGTTGAGTGCATCGTAAAGACCTTTATCGCGCTCGCTGACAATCGTCACTGTCAAGTCGGAATTTTGTTGCTGATAGGCTTTGGCTATGGCAAGCGTGCTGTCCGTAGAACCTCCATCCATGATGATGTGTTCCACGTTGCGAAAAGTCTGCTGTGTCACACTCTGAAGTGTTCGCTCCAGTGTGTGAGCTGCATTAAATGTTGCTGTGATGATAGTAAAAGTGAATCCTTCTCCTTGCTTCTCCCTGCGAGAGAAGGAAGTAGTTACTTTGCTATTGCTATGATTTTGATTGATTTCCATTGAAAACTGTTTCCCTCACTTCCAGGGAAGGGTGAGTGGACTATTTTTTATAGACCTCCATGTATCTTCTTGCCACTTCCTTTTCAGAATAAGTTTTGAGGGCTTTTTCGCGAGCATTCTTGGATAGTTCCTCGTGACGTTCAGGGTCGAGTGTCCAGGCAATGCCATTGGCAAAATCCTCTGCATTTCGATAGTCAGCAACATATCCATTTTGCTGATGGTCAATCATTTCGGGAATACCTCCCACTTGAAATCCCACACATGGCACACCGCATGCCAATGCCTCAACGATGGTGTTAGGCAGGTTGTCTTGCAAAGATGGAGTGACATAAGCATCCACCGCGTTGTAGAGGTCCACCATCCCTTCCTCGCTACTCACGTATTTCACTGGATACACGTTGAAAGGCAGTGCGTCTTTCACCTTCTCGGAGTCGCCACCCACCACCACGATAGCTAAATTCTTAGCCAGTTGAGCTTGGTTCTGCTTCAGGTAGGTGCATGCTTTCACGAGTAAGTCGAAACCCTTGCGCTCGTCAGTGATGCGCTGTGCACCAAAGAGAATGAGTTGTTGGTCTTGCGGCAATCTTAGGGCGAGTCGGGCTTCCTCCTTGTCTTTCGGACAGAAACGTTCCGTGTTGATAGCGTTCGGAATATGCACCACTTTCTGCCCTTTTGTCAATGCAGAACGCGAAGCCATGTCCGCCATCCATTGACTACAACCCACAAAGGTGATGTTCGCACGTGCGTACATATTTTGTTTCTTTTTCCACACGCGTTTTGCCATGTCTATCCCCCAGTGTTTGCCATCCATCAATGGACAGTCGGCACATTCATGCTGGTACTTTGTGCAATCGCCCGAGTAGTGGCAGACACCCGTGAAATACCACATGTCGTGCATCGTCACCACCACGGTTTTCTTGCTTTCGAGAATGGCACGCAAATCTTTCAAGGAGAGGTATGCTTGGTTAACCCAGTGCAAATGAATCACGTCGGCTTGCTGAAATTCGGGCAAGCTTGTCACGTCAGTACCCGCGTTGGCAATGTCCACCGTCCACAGGTTGGCTTTCTTACATCCGTTGTTGAGGAAAACTATCAATCGCTCCCAAATGAATTTCAGCGGGAGCAGCAAGCTACTCTTGATGGCAGTCACACTGACCTGATCCGTTTGGCGGTCACGCACCAGCATTTGTGCATTCGTGCCATTTTTCTTCAGGGCTTCCATTAGTCGGTTGGCTGCAATGGCAGCGCCTCCTACACGCTCGGATGTGTTGATGATGAGTACTCGCATGGTATTCCGTGTTCGTGATTTCTTAAAATCGCTGCAAAGTTACGAATTTTCAAGTAATTCCTTAACGATATGAAAAAACTTTTGTTCGTTTTAATAAGAGATTGAAACTTTTTACCCGTTTTTTCTTCGCAAAAAAGAAACTGAGTTGTCCGAAAAAGACAATCCTTTTACTCAAAACGTAAAAGAAAATACGATTTTTACGTTTTGACTTTTTTTAAATTCTTAAAAACATGAATACGGTGTTAATTTTACCTACTTTTGCAAATGCAAACCGTTCGGTAGTGTTCTTTGTCTTTTAAATCTGAAGGCATGTTCCTTTTGCACATTTTTTATTAATATAAATAAACGACGATGGTGTATAATTTTGCAGCCCGCTTAGAAGAATGCATGAGCCAAGAGGAGGCATTTCTGAATCGTAAGCTCACACTCTCCGAACTTGCTTTGCGAGTTGGAACGAATCGCACGTATTTGTCGAACTACATCAATCAAACACTCCACCTGACGTTTTTCGACTACATTAACAGCTGGCGATTGAATTATGCTAAAGATCTTCTCGTCACAACTAACCTAAAACTCGTTGTTATTGCGGAGCGCTCAGGCTTTAATTCATTATCCACATTCAGAAGGTGTTTTTTGCATCAATTCAATCTTTCACCTTCTGCCTATCGGAAAAAGCACCAGGGAGAGAATCAAAACAAATCGGAGGAGGCACCAACGAGCTGATTCCTCATTATCTAACAAAAACTAACAAGCATTGAATTTTCACCAAAACGGGTTTGATGAAGTTTCAATGCTTTCTTTTTGTCCTTTTTCTTCGCCCAAACCCTTGCTTTTCCTTCTTTTTTCAGAAAAAAACAGATGGCAAAGCATTTTTTTCCCTCTTTTCATTTGCATTTGATGAAAAATGCTTAACTTTGCACTCGCTTTCCAAAAGGAACAGCAAATACACATAAAAACGCTTCAGTAGCTCAGTCGGTTAGAGCACCTGACTGTTAATCAGGGGGTCGTTGGTTCAAGCCCATCCTGAAGCGCAAAAAATGAGAGAGTTACGCGAGTAACTCTCTTTTGTTTTGTGTAATCTGAACAAATTTTGGATAATAATATTGGCTATATCAAGGGGAGTATCATAGGATATCACGGGTGATCAGGCTAGTTGGTGTCGTCATGGTTATTTCTGCAATATAATATCTTCTATATATGGGTCATTAAAGACACCGTTAATAACTGCCTTTGCCATAAGAGCTGCGTATATCCTCCAAAATTCAGGGCCGTGCATTCTCTCTCTTCTGCGGTTGTTGCTTTTTCTTTTCTCTGTTTCATGAATATGATGAGCGAACTCGTGAATAGCAATTTCTTCAAGAGGGCAAATAGGCTGATATTTTGTGTAGATACGAATTCTTTGCTTGTTGATGACGTAACAGCCCATTCTGGTTTTGGGCTTCTTGTCTATTAACAGCAGCTCAAATGGCTTTTTGGGCAAATATATGCTAAGCAACAGCTTAATATAGTATTCAGGTGTTTCAACTTTCATCACTCTCAAAATATTTCATTTCTTCATCAGTCAAGTCTCTTCTATCAATAATAGATCCGTCTATACCAATCCATGATGCCAATTTTCCTTTTAGGCAGATAAAAAAATCTTCATTGACCTGAATCGCTTTTCCGACATCATTGATAGAAACTTTTCCCGTACGTTCACCTTCTTCGTTATAGATTTCATAACCATCTTCTGTAATCCCTACGAAGAATGTAAGACCTACAATCCAGTTCTTGAAGTAGTTCTTCTTTACCATTGTCGGATCAAGATAAACTGATGCATTCTTCTTGTCTTTCTCATTATATACAATTTTTGCAAGAGGCATATAAAGAACTTTCTTACTCCCCTCCTTGTTAAAGTTTAGACTATGAATTCCAACTCTAGACATCGTGATTTTAACGCTTTTGATACTCATAATTGTCACTTTTTATTGGTTTATGGCACAAAGATAAAGCGAAGCTATGCCAGATGGAGGCACAACTTCGCTGTTTTTTCTATTATCTAAGAGTTTTAGCCTAAAATATCATTGATAAGGTACGCAGCATTCTTCGCTCTGCTTGTCCATGTACCCGTTCTTGATACACCAACAACATTCTTGTAGTTCTTTCCGACGAAAACACCATCGTAATTGCTTTGAGAAAATTCTCCCCAAGAATAGTCTGATATTGTCGATTTACCTAAACAAAGAATGGCCTTTGGTTTGACATATTTGTCAACAAACTGGTGTAGTTTGTAAAGCAAATGCTTTCTTAATGCCCATTCATCTTCAAAGATGCCGTCATAAGGAACGGCATTTTTGGCTATGGTTTTTGTAAACAGATTGCGAAGTGTATCGCCATCCTCTGTGCCAATAGGATACAAGTTCATCTTCATGATAACGTTTTCTGCATGGTTTCCCCAAGAAGGTCTTCTGTCAGTGGATTCTATTTTCTCCCAATTCCTAAGCTCTGCTAATTTAAACAGGAATTCAAGAATGTTCCTCGGATATGAATTTCCTACTGGTTTGTTCATCTCATACCATGCTCCGTTCTTATTGGCATTACCCCACTCAAATATTCCTAATGGTCTTTCTCCAGTATATACCAAGTGAGCACCGTTTTTATTCCAATCATGGTATTTACCATGCGCAGGGTTATACCCCAATATCAGCACGTCCGGTTTGTAGCTTAGATAACCGTCTATTGTTGATGCTCCCTGATATTCAGGATATTCCGACTGATTTTCTGTATATAGGTCAAATAATGGACGATAGTATTTCTCTAATTGATAGAATTCCAATCTCAACCTTCTTTCTTCATCTGTCATTTCCATTGCTTTATTTTTTTTAGATTTAATATTGGTTATTATATATGTTCCACGTTTTTTTTACTTTTCCGGCAATCTCCTTACGAAGCCATATTGGCTCCAGAACTTCAACTTCCTCACCCATGGAAAGGATCTCCTGCTGGAAATCAAGTACAGGGCATAGTTGAAGTGTGAAGATGCTGTATTCGTCAGTTCTCTCCACTTCCTTCTGAGTTTTATGAAGTGGCAATGATCGAAGGTCATTGGCTTGTTTTTTTGACAGTTTTAACTTGACGGTATACAGGTCGGTGCCTGTGTCTGAAATGATACCGTAGTAGTTGGCAAAGTACTCTTCCGAATCGAAGCCATGGGGCATCTCAAATGTTTCACCGTCAAGTTTCCATATACCAATGATACGATCAAGGGCATAGGTCATCATTTTATTATAATATGGACAAAAGGCCAACATGTACCACCGTTGTTTGAACATCTTTACACAATAAGGATGCACAACAAATGTGTCGCTCTCTTCTCGCTTGTAACCCTGGTAGGTGATGCGAATCTGGTTATTTGTTTTCATCGCATCGAGAATGATTGCAAGATATTCTTGTCCTGAAGGAACATCTTCAAGCAGAATACGGTCTTTGAGAGACTGGCTGCCCAGAAGGAGATTGCTGACGGAAATGGTACTCAGTAGCCAGTTGCGCAATCCTCCGCGCTTTATCTCTTCACTATTCTCGATATAATAGTGATAGCCTCCCTTTCGCTTACACTCAATGACGAGACCAAACATATCCTCAACGGCAATTCTCCATTTGTGGAATGTACGAAGGGGTAAAGGCTTATCATCTATATCTTGATCAAGCCATTTTTCATTGATTTCTTCATATGTAATCCGTCCTGCCCGATAGATTGTGTCTGCCAACCAAACGTATTTGTTAATTAGATTTTTTGCCATAGATCAATTCGTTTATTTTGCAAATATAGCAAAAAGATATGAAGAATTGAGGCACAATTCATACTTTTGCGTGCCTCTTTATTGTTTTTACAGGGTATCATAAACTATCGCAAATTGTGTAATCTGAACAAATTGGGGTGATTAACTCCGGCTATTTCATAAAAGGTAAATAGCGAACAATACCATCGTGATAGGCACTAAGTGTTCTCTATCATTCGAAATACTTTTTATTCTCTTTTGCGTATTTCGCACAAAGTTCACTAATTGGGTCTTTAGATTTATAAAAAGCATCATCATATTCACTCAACTCCTCAATAATGCCCTCTTGATCAGCGTGCTCTGCATAGACAGCCAATGCTTTCTTGCATATTTCTGCAATATCATAGGCTTTTATGGCTTCGGCGGATGAAACCAAGATGTCATTGTATTTGCCTTCGAGATTAAGGAAATATTGGTCAAATCCACCATTATTAACCTCTTGCTCTAATAATGCCATTGACATAAAAACCTTTTCCTTATCATTGAGGTTGGATGGGTCTGAGCCATAATCACTCTTTTTGTTTAGCTTCTCGAAGATGTATTCGAAGAGAGAAAGTTCATCTTTCTCCCAGATACTCTTTTTGCTTAAGACGGAACAAGAACACAAAACGAGAATAATGAGCGCAACTATAATTTTGATAATACTTACTTTTTCCATTGTTGGTAACAGTTTAATTTCAGTTATGCAAAAATAAGAAATAGTAGTCACACCTACAAGCATAAGGCATGCTTTTCATTTGCCGTAGCCATTTTTCCCCATTTTTATTTTCGTAATTCTTTTATTATGGCTACTTTTGTTCCAATAATCTCAACACCTGTATTTATCAGTGTTTTGGGCACATCATGGCCTGCAAAATTACTTATTGGTCCATTTTTTTTTAAAAAAAAGTTCGTTTTTCTTGAAAGGAATTTGCGATTTAGGGTACTAAGTGGTTGAACAAACTCCAGAAAAGATGAATGAGATAGAATTAGAATTCACGAAATTAGTCAGAGAGTACCGTAAGACAATCTATACGGTATGTTACTTTTTCTCCGACAATCCCACCTATGTGGATGACCTCTTCCAGGAAGTGTTGGTCAACCTTTGGAAGGGCTTTCCCAAGTTCCGCGGCAACAGTAGTCTCAAAACCTGGGTATGGCGCGTCAGCCTGAACACCTGCTGCAAAGTGGAGCGAGGCAAGAAACGGAGTGTACCAACCATTCCGCTGGTTATTGACAAAGATGTGATGAGTGTTTCTGACGAAGGTGGTCGGCAAATCAAGATGCTGTACGACAGAATCAACCGCCTTGAGTTGTTTGACCGCGCCATCATTCTTCTTTGGCTGGAGAGCATGAGGTATGATGAGATTGCTTCCATCGTGGGCATTTCCACCTCTGCTGTCACGAGTAGGCTGTTCCGGATTAAGGAACAACTCAAATCAATGTCAAACCATTAAAAAACCGAAAAGCTATGTCAGAGAATATGACTGAACTCCATGAGTTGGAGGAATTGAAGACCACATACAACCTGATGGATGAGAGACTGGAGGGTCAGGAGATTGTGTCGAACGAACAGATTCGTGATGCCATGTACCGCAAGTTCACCGATATGCGTCAAAATATCAAGGAGAACTTAATTTGGGGTAATCTCATCTTTGTGCCCGTATTGGCATGGTGGGCTTGGGCAAATGGTCGCCTCACGCTATTGGGCATCATATTGCTGGGGGTGTATTGGGTGGCTTCACTGATTTTCAGGTTCGTCATCCTTAGGCGAACCAAGAAGGAGGATTACGGCTCCTACGACCTGAAGACCCTTGTAGAAAGAGAGTCTAGATACTCGAAGAACATCAAGTGGGGAAGTATCGCAACACTCATTTTCCTGACAGCCTTCTTCCTGCAGCTGTTCATAGGGAGAGAAAGAAGATTGCTGTTCATTTTCATCGTCTTGGCATTGACCCTTATCATACCCGTTCTTGTTCGTTGGTTAGTGATAAAATACAAGTATAATGGGGAGGCTATCGACCCTGCGACAGGCAAACCACGGAAGCTTGGCGGAAAATGGTCCACCATCATAGGCTATACCCTCTTAGGTATTTCAGGCTGCCTCTTTTTGGCTGCTACTGTTATGAACGTGCTCAATAGTGCGAATATTGGCTGGCTCGGTCTGCTGAAAGGTCTCAATGGTGTGGCATTTATCATGGCAACAGCCATATTTATATTGGGCTTATTACATCAAAAGGGAAAAATCAACGTTTCGTACAGGCTTCTAATTATTTTGACTGTCATTGCCATAGCATTCGCAGTATTGGTTGCGGTCATCGCCACGCTGATGAATATTGCAGAGTTGACCAAGAGCAGTACGTTGCTGACAACAGTCATTGTTTCCGCCTTGGGCTTGTCGTTCCACAAGAGGCGGAAATAGAAGTGCAAGCGTTTGATATAGCGCTTTTGGGGATTCACCGAACTGCTTTAGGGAATAATCTGAAGTGCATGTGTGGATATACTGAACCGCTCCTTTGGATTCAACTAGTTGCCGAAGGCTCGCCATCGAAATGACGAGCCTTCGCCGTTGCGATGACGAAGGCTCGCCGTGATAACGTTGAGGGCTCGGCAGTTCAGTAAAATCAAAGGATTAGTTCAGCGTAATCAAAGGATTGGTTCTGCATAATCAAAGAAAAGCTTTGGCATAATCAAAGGACTGATTGACTATCGTCGAGCTGAAGGTTTGTTTTTACGCCGTTCTTCGTCAAGAATCTTTGAAGAATCGTCGATAATACAGAAAAAATCTGTAACTTTGTCAATGATAATCATGGGTTTAATTTCATCAATGCAACGATTCATATTTATTTGGCTCATTTTGTTTGCCGTTTCGCTTTACGCTGAAGAAAAAGACAGTGTGGGGCGGACCCCTCCAGCTCCCCTGGGAGGGGAGAGTGGGGAGAGAACGTTGAGCGTGAAGCGTCAAGCGTGGAGCGTGAAGCGTGAAGCGTTGAGGGTGAAGCGTGAAGCCTGGAGCGCTGAACATTGGGGATGGCAGTTGGATGTGAATCCCTGCTGGATTCTGAAGGCGGATGAATATGTGAGCAAGTGGCTGAAGAAACAGAATGCATGGGCGGTGGATGCTCAACTTCGCTATCGTTCGCTGCCTTCAGATAACGATGCTTTTGCCCATGATTTTGGTTATCCCACTTTGGCTTTAGGACTATCCTATCATCATTATGATGGGGTGGTGATGCACAAGGATGCGAATCCTTTGTGGGGCATGGCGCAAGAAGTGGATTATGATTCGCATTTAGGTAATACGGTCACGCTGTATGGCGCTTTTGAGCGTCCGCTGTTCAGAAGCAAGCATTGGGAACTGGATTATGCCTTGAGTGTGGGTCTCGGCTATACGGGACATAAGTATAATCCTGTGGATGCTGTCGATAACGAGTTGATTGGTTCTCACTTGCTCGTCTATTTTGGGGCAGGTGTTCATGCCACTTATCATTTTGCTCAAAACTGGGGCGTGAAGGCCGGTGTGGAATTCAAGCATCATAGCAATGGTGCACTCAACCGACCCAATAAAGGTGCCAATGCATTGGGACCCATGATAGGAGTGGTGTGGACTCCTTCGACTTCCCTGGGAGAGGAGAGCGTGAAGCGTGAAGCGTGGAGCGTGAAGCGTGGAGATTTCGGGAATACTTCTTTCCAAAAGAGCTGGTATATGAATATTTCCTTGGGATTTGGAGGAAAAGTTCCTTTGGAGGATTGGCAGGTGACTCAGTTTCAAACGCCGCCATCCGACCCTGACTATCGAACGGGTGATTTCAAACTCTATGCGGCTTATTCGTTGCAGGCTGACTTGATGCGAAGGTATGCGCGTCGCTGGGCATCGGGCATCGGTTTCGACCTCTTCTATGGTTCCTATGCGGACCATGTGGCTTCGCTCGATGCAGCACAGGGCTATACCGACCGGCATAGCCCATGGAGCGTAGGCATAGCTGCCAAGCACGAGGTGTTCTACCATCGTGTTTCGTTAGCCATGTCGTTGGGAGTCTATCTGCATCGGCAGATGGGACATCAAGCAAAAGAATTGGAAACGCCCTATTATGAGCGAATTGGTTTGAAGTATCAGATTCCTCGGCTGGGAGGACTTGCAGTCGGTCTCGGTATCAAAGCGCATCTCATGAAGGCTGACTACACAGAGCTAGTGCTGAGCTATCCTATTAAGTTTCAGAGTTTTTGAGAAGAAGAGTATCTTCGTTAAACTTTAAACGTTAAACTTTAAACGTTTTCATAACGCTTGCATATCATTGAGCTTCTTGTAGTAACCACCGAGGGCGATGAGTTCGTCGTGTGTGCCACGCTCCACGATTTGCCCTTCATGAAGGACACAGATTTCGTCAGCATTCTTAATGGTGGAAAGACGGTGTGCGATGGCGATGGTTGTGCGCGATTTCATCAGTCTTTCCAAAGCGTCCTGCACAAGGCGTTCCGATTCAGTGTCGAGTGCCGAAGTGGCTTCGTCAAGAATCAGAATTGGAGGGTTCTTCAAGATGGCACGGGCAATGGAAATGCGCTGACGTTGACCACCCGAAAGGCGACCACCACGGTCACCGATATTGGTTTGATAACCCTTCTCCATTTCCATGATGAAATCGTGCGCATTGGCAATCTTTGCCGCTGCTTCCACTTCTTCTTGGGTGGCATTGTCCTTGCCAAAAGCGATGTTGTTGAAAATCGTATCGTTGAAGAGAATAGCCTCTTGGTTCACATTGCCAATCAGTGAACGAAGAGAATTGATACTGAGGTTTTTGATGTTTTCTCCATCAATGAGAATCTCTCCTTGTTGGATGTCATGGTAACGAGGAATGAGATCGACAAGAGTGGATTTTCCCGAACCCGACTGACCAACGAGTGCGATGGTGCGTCCTTTTTCCACCGTGAGATTGATGTCGTGAAGTATTTCTCGAGAACTGTTGTAAGAGAAATACACGTGGCGCAGTTCGATTCCTTGGTGAAGACCTTCCACATGTTTTGGATGCTCGATTTCGAGAATGGTGTTTTCAGCGCCAAGAATCTTGTTGATACGCTCCATGGATGCCATACCCTTTTGGATGCTGTAGCCTGCCTTCGAGATTTCCTTCAGCGGCTGAAGGGTGGAGTAGAGGATGGTGAGATAGAAGATGAAGGTGCTGGCATCGATGGGCGAATTGCCCGAGAAGATGAGGTAGCCACCAAACCAAAGGACAATCACAATCATCACGGTGCCAAGAAATTCGCTCACTGGGTGAGCAGCACTGTGGCGGATGTTCACCTTCATCGAAGCGTTGCGGAACTCGTTGTTCACTTTCACGAAACGGCCCTCCATCTTCTTCTCGGCAATGAACGCCTTGATGATGCGGAGACCGCCGAGAGTTTCCTCAATCTGACTCAGTCCGTCACTCCATTTCGATTGCGCATAGAGGGAATTCTTCTTGAGCGATTTGCCGATGCGTCCGATGCCGAAAGCCATTAATGGTACGACAAGGAGGGTGAAAAGGGTGAGTTGCCAACTCACGCCAATCATGACGGAGAGATAAACAATGATGAGGATGGGGTTCTTGATGATGGCATCGAGCGAAGAGCCGATGGAGGAATCCACTTCGTTCACATCGGTGCTGACGCGAGCCAGGATGTCACCTTTGCGCTCCTCAGAAAAGAAAGATAAAGGAAGGTCGAGGATTTTACGATAGATGTTGTTGCGAATATCTCGCACAACGCCCGTCTTGATAGGTATGAGTGTGGCAGAACCGCCGAAATAGCAAGAGGTTTTCAATAAAGTCATCAGAGCCAATCCTCCACCGAGAATGAGCATCGTGGTGGAAGGACCGTAAGAGGCAATGAGCTGTTGGGAACCGTAATAAAGATTATTGATGGTGACGTCTTTCAAATCTCCAAATTCAGCAGTGCTAAAAGGAATGTAATCATAATGTGCATGCTCAATTTGGAAAAGAATATTCAGAATAGGAATCAGCACTACGAAAGAACACACGTTCAGCAACGCAGATAAGAGATTGAGTCCTAATGTTGCTGCAATAAAACCTTTATAGGGGGCAAAGTACTTGCCCATCACGTTGAAAAACTCTTTCATCTTTCTATGCAGTATTAATAGTGAGGAGTGAGGAATTAGGAGTGAGGAATGCCTTTCTGATGAAATAACTACTAACTCCTCACTACTCACTCCTCATTTAGCCTCCCTTCGGGGATGTTTGGAGGGGGCTTATTTCCTTCCGAAGTCTGCGGGTATTTCACCCCATTTGTCTGTATCCCACTTGATGATGGGATTGGAGTAAGTGTTGTTTTGGAGCCATGCTTCAGCGCGAGCAATCAGTTGGTACAGCGGTTCGTTTTGGGGAGTGTGAGGAAGGGTGGTTTTGCATTTCTTCTTCTGCACCCAGATTTGTGCTGTTCGACTGTCGCTATAGATGGGAATGGCAGAATTCTTTTTCTTCAGCAGTGCGAGCGCATGAACGATGGCAAGAAACTCGCCGATGTTGTTCGTGCCTTGCACGGGACCGAAGTGGAAGATTTGTTGTCCTGTGGTGAGATAAATGCCACGATATTCCATAGGTCCAGGATTCCCGCTGCAAGCTGCATCCACGGCAACGGCATTCGCCACCACCTCCAATGGAAGCGGAAGAACAGTGTCGTGGCGGTTGTCTGGTGGATTTTGTAGGCTCACTTTGTTTTTTATTGGTGGGTTATTGGATGACGCTTTTCCCATCCGTTGTTCTTGTATATCGAATCGTTAATTGATAGGATGCACCTTTTCCTTTCCACCTTTCTTTGGAATAGACATCGGGGTTGATCGTATCACCTCTCAGTATCGCGTAACCTATTCGCTCCCACAAAGGGACAATCCCATAATTCCTTGGGTCTTCATGTTCTGAGGGAAAATTACGACCCACCAATCCTGCCTCATACTCCAAGTCTATTGATTGATGAGGCGGAATGATGGTGTCTGTCAGGTGGTCCTTCAGGTGGATAGTCATGAACTCGTCCTCATAGCCTTGGGTATTGAGGATGGTGGTGTACGACTGCATCTGTTCCACGTATGCAATGGTCAAACTGTCATTCGTGTCATTGACTATTTCAAAATCAAATGAGCCCCAGTAATCACATGCACACAGATGGATGGATAAAAGCAATAGGACGATATGTCTGAATGCTTTTTTCATGCGGTTTACATTCTTTCAGGCATCTCGATGCCGAGCAGTCCCATGCCGAGGCGAACCACTTTGGCTACTGCTTTTGAGAGGGCGAGGCGGAAAATCTTCTTGTTCTCGTCTTCATCACCGAGGATGCTGAAGTCATGATAGAATTGGTTGTATTCCTTCGTGAGTTCGTAGCAGTAGTTGGCGATGCCCGATGGACTGTAGTCCTGACCAGCCTGACGCACAGCTGCCTTGAATCCGTTGAGTTTCTGGATGAGGTCAGTTTCCTTCTCCGAAATCTCCACGTTGGAGTCAATCGCTGCTGGCACCACGATGCCTGCTTCCTCTGCTTTGCGAAGGATGGAAGCGATTCGGGCGTAGGTGTATTGGATGAATGGACCGGTGTCGCCGTTGAAGTTGATGGATTCTTCTGGGTTGAAGAGCATGTTCTTGCGAGCATCCACCTTGAGGATGAAGTATTTGAGAGCGCCGAGTCCCACCTTGCGTGCAATCTCGCGAGCCTCGTCTTCAGGAATCTGCACCTTCTTCGTCATCTCCTTCGACACTTGATAAGCGTCCTCAATCATGTCTGCCATCAGTTCGTCGGCATCCACTACGGTACCTTCGCGGCTCTTCATTTTACCGTTTGGCAGTTCCACCATACCGTAAGAGAAGTGAACGAGGTCCTTGCCCCATTCGAAACCGAGTTTGTCGAGCAAGAGCGAGAGCACTTGGAAATGGTAGTTCTGCTCGTTGCCCACCACGTAAATCATCTTGTCGATTGGATAGTCCTCGTAACGGAGCTTGGCTGTACCGATGTCCTGAGTCATATACACCGAAGTGCCATCGCTACGGAGCAAAAGTTTCTCGTCGAGTCCGTCGCTGGAGAGGTCTGCCCAAACGGAACCATCTTCACGGCGATAGAAAAGACCTTTCTCCAATCCTTCGAGCACCTTCTCTTTGCCTTCAAGGTAGGTGTCCGATTCATAATATATCTTGTCGAAGGAGACGCCCATCATCTTGTAGGTCTCATCAAAACCTGCATACACCCATTCGTTCATGGTTTTCCACAACTGACGCACTTCAGGGTCGTTGTGTTCCCATTTCACGAGCATCTCATGCGCTTCCTTGATGAGCGGTGCTTCCAGTTTAGCCTTCTCCTTTGCCTCCTCTTCTCCCATGCCGTCTGCAATATATTGCTTGGCAAGTTCGTCACATTCAGCCTTGTAGTGCTTGTCAAACAGCACGTAGAAGTCACCAATGAGGTGGTCACCTTTCTTACCAGCAGTCTCTGGCGTAACACCGTTGCCCCACTTTTGCCAAGCCAGCATCGACTTGCAGATGTGGATACCACGGTCGTTCACGATATTGGTTTTCACCACCTTGTTGCCGTTCGCCTCAATGATGCGAGCCAGCGCTGAACCAAGGAGGTTGTTGCGCATGTGTCCCAAGTGGAGCGGTTTGTTGGTGTTTGGCGATGAATATTCAATCATCACGAGTGGTGAATCGTTGGTTGCTTCCCTGAAGCCGAATTTCTCGTCGGCGCTGATTTCATTGAGCAACTGAATCCAAGATGCAGGCGAAACGACAATGTTGAGGAATCCCTTCACCACATTGTAGCTTGCCACCACATCCTGTGCGTTATCCTGTAGGTACTTGCCCAGTTCGGCTGCCACGTCCTCTGGCTTCTTGCGCGCTATCTTCACGAATGGGAATACCACCACAGTGAGGTGTCCCTCAAATTCCTTTTTGGTTTTCTGCAACTGAACTTGTTCGGCTGTAACATCTGCATCGTAGAGTGCCTTCACGCCCGCTACGACTGCCTGAATGATTTTCTCTTCTATAGTCATGTATCTAAAAAATTTGTGTGCAAAGATACTGCAAATATTTCACTTGGCAAAATATCGTTTCTCTTTACACCACTTTTTGCGTTGGTTGTTCCGCAGGCGAGTCATCTTGCTGCGAGTTTGTCTTCTCCAATTCCAAGAACTGCATGATTCTTTCCCGCAGTTTCTGAAAGGCTTCGCAATCGTGAAAATTCGTGTTGCGACGAAGCATCTGATCTACGGCACATTGGCTATGCTGATAGCTCGACAGTTCGTTGTCCATCTGAATTTTGTGGTCCCCTGCCAAGCGTTTGATTTCTTTCTCCCTTTCTCGGCGAAGGAGCGTGCAGGCTGGTTCGAGTGCTGCCATGCACACGTTTTCGAACAAGTGATGCCCTTGTATATATAAATAGGTGTTGTCGGGACGGATACCCAATTTCAGGAGCTCTTCCTTCAGCGGACGTAACTTCCCCTTCGCTTCGGGATAATTGCGCTGCATCCACGCCACTTTTCTGTTCACCTTCTTTCTCACTACCTCCAAAGCTGTGGAAGGCTTGAAAAGATTCAGGTTTTCGATAGCGATGAAATTGCAGAAAGAATTGAGGGGAAGGTCGCGATAGCGTTGGCGACGATAGAGCCAGATGCTCCAGATGAAAAGCTCATAGATGATTTCGCTGTATTCTTTCAGATATTCCTCGAAATCGAAAATCTTACGGTCGTTGAGCGTTGACATCACGCACACCTCATGGAGCGAAGGAGCATAGCATTGGTAGTTCTCAATGGCATAAACCACCGTGTGAATCACGTATGGATTGTCGAGCATGGCTTTCGAGAAGGGGGTATGTCCTTGCATCAGGTAGTCCAAATCGGCATCCACGCAGGCAATCATGCTTTGTCCGAGGCTTGGTCCTAATTGATTTGTCATTGCCTGTTTCTTGCCACGCGAGAGGTCGGTTCTCGATGGTAGCATCACCTCGAATTGTCGTTCGTCATTCTCAAACTCTTGGAACACATTGCGCCAGAAGAACACGTCGTCATAGCTTTCCACGTAGGCTATGATGCGTTTCTTCTTCTTTCCGCCAGGACGGAGCCAGTTGCTCGCTTCGAAATAGCGGGAATTGAGATTTCCTGTGAGTTTTTTGCTCATGCTTCGCTTTTAACTATATAGCGTGAAGCGTGGAGTGTGAAGCGTGGAGCGATTTCATCCGGATGGCATTTTTCACTTTTCACTTTTCACTTTTCACTTTAATTGGTGATTTCATTCACTTCCGTCACCACGTCCATCCATCCGTCCATGATGAGGGCAGGGGAGTGGGTGGAGAGGATGATTTGTGCGTTCGGATTGAGTTTTCGAATCAGACTGATGAGCTGCTGTTGCCATTCTATGTGGAGACTGATTTCGGGTTCATCCATCAACAAGGCATAGTGCTCGTTGTTTTCAACCAGCACGGTGAGCAAGATGACCAAGAGTTGCTTTTCGCCTGAACTGAGTTGGTAAGGCGTGAGTATTTCCCCGTTCTGATGGAACTGGATTTCGTTGTTCTTGCGGTCGATTTTCTTCTCCGTATCGCTGAAGAGTTGGTCAATCATGTCTTGGAAAATAGCTTTTGGCTTCGACACTTCCGTGGCAAGAATGGCATCCTCAGGGAATCCCGATGTGAGAAGTTCGATGATGCGATTGCCGATATTCACCTGATAATCCAGATAGCGCTTCTGAAGTTTGTAGATTTGCCAGTCCAGTTCGGTCTTCACGCGAGAATCGGCTAATTTCTCCAACAGGTCGGAATGGAGCAAAGGGCGGTCGAAACTGCGGATGACATCGAATTTCATGGTCGTGGCATCTTCGGGGAATAACTTAATGGTGATGTTTTCGCCCACTTCGCCTGCATGGAGTTCACCCGAATCAATGAGGTGAAGTCCCTTCACGGAGTGGTTGATAATGGTGCTCTTGCCCACACCATTGATGCCGCTGAGAATGTTCACGTCGGGGCGCAAAGTCCAAATGATGTGCCTGCCGCCTTTCCACAGCGCCTTGATTTCAATGCTACTGATATATTCCGCTTGTTTTTCCATAGCTTTGCGTTTTTTGCTTTTACCTTGCAAATATAGTGAAAAGAATGAAAGGGAGATGCAAAAAAGAGAAAAAAATAAAGGGGCAATTGCAGCGATGCCACAATTGCCCCTTTATTCTAAATTGAGAAAATCTAATTTGTGAAGGCTTTTCCATCCACGGTGACGGTGCCTCCTGTTTGCTTGTAAGTTCCTTTCACACTGATACCCGTGGAGGAGTTGCTGGTGGTGATGGCGATGGTTCCCGCCGTGACCGTCATGTTGTTGTCGGAACGGATGCCCATGCATTTTGAAGCATCTGCGGTGTAGGTACCACCTGTTGCTGAGAGGGTCACGTTCGTGCCGTTCCAATAGGAGTAGCCGCCGTTGAGCACAGTGTCTGTGGCAGAAGTGGTTTTCTTTGCTTTCAATCCTCTTGCACCTTTTCCCGTAATCGAGCCATTGATGCTGCCGCCATCGAAATAGCCTGCATAACAATAGCGAATGCCTTCGGAAATGTTGCCAGTCACATTGAGGTTGATGGTTCCGCCATTCATATAGACGATGGAGTCAGCCTTCAGACCTGTTCCGTCGGATTGACTCACGTTGAGGTTGATGGTTCCGCCGTTGATGATGGCTGTGCCGTAGTCGTCGCAGTCGATGCAGTCGGATTTGCAGTTACTCACGGTGATGTTTCCACCATTCACGATGAGGCGGTTGTCTTCGTAATCTTCTGCAAGCTTGCTGCCATCGCCGCAGTGGATGCCGTCGCTCACGGCACTCAGGACATTCACGTCGCCTGTAGATGACTTGAACTGGCAGTATTCGCCCACCTTCAAGGCATGAGATGATTTGCCTGTCACGTTGAGCGTTCCCTTACCCTTCACTTCGAGGTGTCCCTTCACGTAAACGGCACCTTTCGAAGTGTTCATGGCATTGTCCTCAAAACTGTTTGTGGTACCTTTCATCATCTTCATCTCGATGCGCTTACCACAAAGGATGTTGAGGGCTGGGAGCGCGTTGCCGCTGGTGAGGCTCACGCCCTTGAGGTGCATGGTGAACTTATAGTTACCGTTGATAGTGAGTGAGCCGTTCGATGAAGAGCCCGAGAGGGTGTAGAGGATTTCCTGGTCGGTCGTCGAGGAAATGATGGTGACGTGTCCACCATTGATGTTGGCAGTTACTACCTTCTGCAAGGATGCAGGGATGTTGACAGTAGCACTGCTACCGTTCCATACGATGTCCACGCTTTCGAACTGAGGTTCAGCGAAAGTGATAGAGTCAATGTCGCTGATGTTGTAGGTGGTACCTTCGATGGTTACAGTCTTTTGGTCACTGGAAAACGTGAAGTTCGACGGGTCGGTGAGTGTGATGTCGTCCGCGTCGAAACCTTCGCAAAGATAAATCTTCTGAGCGTGGAGAGAGACTGCACTCAGCAAGAAAAAAGCAAATAAAAGTATATTTTTCATCTTCGTTACCATCACTTCTTGATAATCTTAAAACTCTTACCATCCACATTCACCACATACACACCCTTCGACAAGCGCGAGAGATTGATGCTTTGTGAGTCAGCAGATTCCGAGGCTACGAGTGCGCCGCTTGGCTGATAAACTTGAACTTTTCCTTTGAGTCCGTTGAGGGAAAGCGTCGTGCCGTCCCAAGCAAAAGACTTGTCGTTGCTGATGCTGCCGATGCCAGCCGAAGTGCTGCTGAAGTACATCTGAGAGATGGAAGAAATGGCGTAGGAGGTGCTGGCGCCGTCTGAAGTGGTGACAACCACATTGCCGTTCTCGAACGAGATTTTCTTCAAACTTGCTGTGGCATAGCTGTCCGTGGCATTTGCAATGACATTGAGGTAGTAATCGTCAGCCAGGCATGTGAGGCTAAAAAGTGCAGCAAAGGCTGCTAAAAAGAACTTTTTCATATTGGTGTTTTGTTTGATTGTTACTTAGAATTCGAACTTGTAACTCAAGCCAACGAGGTGTCCGTTTGGCTCGTCGTCATCGTCCTCGTGCGAGAAACGGTACCAGGTGGTGAGCCTGTTCTGCTTGTTGATGTTGAAGTCCAAGCCCGCGGTGTATTTCTGCTTGAAGGTGCTCTTGCCCAGTCCCACGCCAAAATCAACGGATGCAAACGGATTGAGCGGCAGACCCTTGATGTTGTACTCCACAGTGAACTTGTTGCGGAGAATCCAGCGGTCTTTGGATGCGATGTACTTCTTGTCGGCTTCCTTCAGGTATGGCTCATCGTCGTCGTTGAGGCGATACTTATAGCGGTTGATGGAGTCGGCAGAAGCGTAGTGGTTATACTGAAAGGTTTCCTTCAGCGAGAAGTTCCATCGCTTCGATGGCTTGTAGTTGAAGCTGAAAGCCAAATTGCCGCGATAGCGATTGCGCTTGAAGCGTTCCTCCACGTTGTAGCCCTTGTAGTAGTCCTCTTTTGAACCAATGAGAGCACCCGATTCGTCGTAGGCGAAGTCATCATATTTCTTTGAAATCTCCTTGAGATTCTGCTTCAGAATATAGTCGAAACCGATGCTCGACTTGATGTTGAACTTCTTGTCGCGCGTTTGGAAAAGGCGATAGCTCAGATCGATGCTTGCCATGAAGCGCTCCATGTCCTTACTGTCGTCCTGGCTGCGGAAGGAGATGCCCGCTTCCACACTGAGTCCCGGCTTGATTTTCTTCTCTACTTCCACGCTGAGCTCACCACCGAAGTCGTCGTCTTCGTTCTGTGCAACAGCATGAGCTGAGCAGAGCATCAAGGCTGTCGTAATCAACAATATGTTCTTTTTCATGAATAGTCCTTGTTTAGTCATAAAGTTTTGGCATCTTGTCGAGCGATTCAGCCTGGTCGTTGTCCGTATGGAAATAGATTTTGATGAGCGCCATGTCCTTGAGGAAGTCGATGGAACCGATTTCGAGGTTGGTGATGTCGAGGCCCGTGCGCTTCTTCAAGTCCTCCATCAGCTCTGGGCGGCGCTCAGGTGTGATGAGGTCGATTTTGTCGTACTTCACATATTTCGACGACAAGCCCTTCGCCCAGTTCACGTGTTCCGTCGTCCAAATGATGATGACGAAGAGCAGGTCCGTGAGAATCAGTTCGCCCACCGAAGTCAGTTCGGGACCGAGGAATTCAGGGTTCTTGCTCGATATGTCTGCTTCCCAAGCCACGGCGTTGAGCGTTGCCAAAGCGATGGTGAGGAAGAGGTAAGTCATTTCGCGGATAGGCACCGACTCCGTGCGATAACGCATGATGCTGAAGATGGCGAAGAGTCCCATCGCGATACCCGTCTTGATTTTCGAGTCGCCCATGAGGTGGATGAGCATGAAGATGCTGAAGCCCATGAGCAGATAGGTGAAGAAGAAGTCCTTCCTGCGGCTCTTAGGGAAATAGAGCACGCGTGCTATGATGAAGCAGAAGAGGGAGTTGATGACGAGTCGGAAGATGAGGTCGAGGATTCGGAATGAATCGCTCGTGAGGGTGGAAAGAAATTGATTGATAGTATCCATTGTTGAAATATGAGTTTTCTTGGTTTTTTTCTAGATTTCCTAGCTGTCCTAGTTTCCCTAGTCATCCTAGTTCTCCTAGTTTCTCCTAGTCCTCCTAGCCTAATAAACATCATCCTCGTAAGGTCTGATGTGATAGGTTTCGTCGGCATTGATTTTCTGGAGGAGGCGGAGCTTTTGCTTGAAGTTGTTTTGCTTCAGATGAGGGTCCGTCATTGCCATGCCGATGCAGCATTTCGAAAAGCCTGTCGGATGGATGTGCAGGTCGCGGAGGATATTCGTGATAGGAGAGAAGATGTTACCATCGCGTTTCAACTCGATGATGACGATGTTGCCCGTGTCGCGGTCGAGATTCGTTTCGTAGTTGTGGAAACTCACGTTGAAATCGATGGTGAGTCGCTCCGTTTTTCCTTTGTTCACGAGCGTGATGCGATTGAAGTGGTTCTGCACGATAGGGTGCATGTCCTCCAAATGCAGGTGCGTACGATCAAAAACCAACTCGCTGGCACCTTCCGTCTGGGCTGCCTTTTCCAAACTCTCCACTTGGATGCGCTTCTTCTTCGTGCGCAGGTGGTTGTTCTTTTTCTTTACTTCGAGGAAAGTGAGGTCGCCCGAACTGAGATAAGTGCGTACCCTCACCTTGGTTCGTGTTGCCCTTCCGCCATGATGCTGCATGTATTGCGCGTAATTGTCCGTGTCGAAGTAAGTGGTGCGATAAGGACTGATGCGGTCGGAATTGATTTCCTGCACGTAGTATTTTTCCCTCACTAATTGGAGCATATCGACAAGCTGACGCTTCGACGCCACAAACTTGGTGTCGATACGATTCATCAGTTTGATGCCACTCATCTCGTCGAGGCTGATGGGGTCCATCACTGCGAGCAGTTCGGAGATATGGTCGTCGTAGTTAGGCATAGTGGGTTACTTGCAAGAAAGCTTTTGAACCTTTGGTTCGGCGTAAGCCAAATGAGGAGCTTGAGGTTTAGAAAAAGTAGGTGAAATAATATTAGTCCGTATTCATATTGGATTGGGCTACAAAAATAGTGAATATAATTCACATTGCGAAATGTTTAGGTCAAAAAAACACTTATTCATGCCTTAAAAACGAATAATGTCCTATTTATATTGCATAAAAGACACTTAATAAACGCAAAATCTTGCAAACAAAACATAATCATTTGCTTATAGACTATTAGTTTGCGCCACCGATTTCGTGATAGACTGTCATGCTTTTCGTGAAACGACGTTTCGACCATTCTGAACCTCTTTTTTGCATCCACTGAACTTTTCCTTTGGATTCAACTAGTTGCCGAGCGCTCGGCGTTGCGATAACGAGCGCTCGCTGTAACGATAACGAGCGCTCGCCATTACAACGTTGAGCCCTCGCCTTTTCAGTAAATCCCAAGGAGCGGTTGAGTTAAATTGAAGGGGAAAAGCAAAAAAAACGGTGGAAAATTTTGGCGCAGTCGAAAAAGCGGAATCATGGAAGCGAAAAATCCTTACTTTTGCAGCCGAAATCAAGAAATGTTTAACCTGTTTTATAAAGTTTGAATTATGGGAAAATTGCGAGTAAGTGTGAGTCACCAAAGGGTGGGAGTGAATCAGAATCGGAAAATGTATGTGGCACATTTGGTGAGTTACTCATTGATTAGTTTGGAGCAACTGATTCAGATGGCGGCATCCGACTCGGGAATGTCGGAAAGTAATGTGGCGGCAGCGCTCTATGCGTTGGCAACCCAAGTGGAGGAATTGGTGCTGACAGGCCATTCAGTAGATTTGGGTGTGCTGGGCATTCTGAGGGCATCGTTCAGTTGCAAGGCAAAGGAACGCATAGAAGATTTGGACTACACCTGCATCACGCGTCGTCGCTTCATCTTCACCCCCTCCGACCGCCTGAAAACCGCCCTCTATAATGCTCACGTAGAAGGATTTGGAGGAAAAAGTTCGGATTGAACATAGAACATAGGATTAATAAATGCAACTATAGGAATTGTGTCACTTATAGTTGCATTTTTTTGTTAATTGCACTCAAATTCTACATATTTTTCAGGTTGTGTCGTGGTCATTACAATAATTTTTATCATATTTGTATTTAAAATTTAAAAATTCAGCTTTAGAATAGCTGCATCTTTTTGTATTCATACCTAACTCAATGATAAAAACCGCGAAAAACAAACTAAAGTTGTATCATGAGGAAGCAATGGACTTCTTTAATAAAAAATAGACAGTTTTATGTTTTCTAACTTCTTGATAACCAAAGAGAATTATTACGTATGGCATCTTGGAATCATATAGAAATAACTGTTGATGGAAAACTTGTTTTAGCACAAGCTCCTTTAATTGTCTCTGCTAGTCGTAGTACTGACATACCAGCTTTTTATTCAGATTGGTTCTTTCATAGACTAAAAGAAGGATATTCTGCATGGACAAATCCGTTCAATGGAGTAAAGAGTTATGTGTCTTATAGGGACACTCGTTTTATCGTCTTTTGGTCGAAGAATCCCCGTCCATTGTTACCACATCTTGATTATTTGAAAGAACATAATATTGGTTGCTATATCCAATATACACTTAACGATTACGAGAAAGAAGGACTGGAACGTGGTGTACGCCCCTTGGAAGAACGAATAGATACGTTCAAGTTGCTGGTAAACAAGTTGGGCATAGGTGGTGTTGTTTGGCGGTTTGACCCAATGATATTAACAGATGACATTTCGATTAATGAACTACTTGATAAGGTTCAGAATATTGGTGAACGGTTAAAGGGCTATGCAGAGAAGTTAGTATTCAGCTATGCTGATATTCTGAGCTATCGAAAGGTGAAAGCAAATCTTGAAAAATGTCATATTCCTTATAATGAATGGACAGAAGAGCAGATGGATGAATTTGCTCGTAAGCTTTCTAATATGAATAAAGAATTAGGATGGAATTTTCAATTAGCCACTTGCGGTGAGAAGATAGACTTAAAGAAATATAGTATCTTGCACAATCGCTGCATAGACGGAGACCTAATCGCGCGATTGGCATGGCAGGACAAAAAGCTAATGGACTTCATGAAGGTGAAGATAGAGGAAATTCCTGCACCATCTTTGTTTGGCGAGCATGAATTACCTCAAGGTGCCATTCTTTTGCCAAAGAATAAATATTTTATCAGCACACACAAAAAAGATTCAGGACAGCGGAAGTTTTGTGAATGTATGGCATCGAAAGATATTGGTGAGTATAATACCTGTCCCCATCTATGTGAGTATTGCTATGCTAATACAACAAAGCAGATGGCAATAGACAATTGGAAAAGACACCTACAAAACAAAGGATCTGAAACAATAACAGGGAAATGAAAGAGAGTAAGACGACATACGCATATTTAATAGAACACATGCACAACCCTACATTTCAAAAGGTTTGGGATATCGCATATGACTTTGTTCACAAACTTCCAAGTGAATTGTGTGATGAATTACACGAATCGCTGAATAGAGGTGTTGACGTTTTGGACTCAGAGCCTCTTCTTCAAATGTACATTTATTCATTTGGGAAGATGCACAAAGCAAAACTTATGCATGCTTTTAACCATATACAAGATAGGGCTATCAAAAAAGACAAAATAGAAATTGTTGATTATGGTTGTGGTCAAGGTTTGGCTTCGCTATGTTATCATGACTTCATAAAAGAACATAATTCACTGCAGAAAGTCACTAGAATTACATTAATAGAACCATCTCCGCTTGCTCTTTCAAGAGCAGAATTGCTGTGTTCATGTTTTTATCCTGAAGCTGAAATTGTTGCTGTTAACAAACAATTTGATGACTTAACTGCTGTAGATATCAAGGCTTCATCCGAAGTACTAACATTGCATCTTTTCTCTAACATTTTGGATGTAGAGTCGTATAACTTACAACACCTAATTCAAATCATCTCTAATCTACCATCTGAAAAGAACGAGTATGTTATTGTATCTCCTATCCAAAATACACTTAGGACACAACGGCTTAAGACATTTGCCACAAATTTAGGAGGATTCATCTATTATGAAAACTATCTGGACAAGCGACAGTTGGACGAAGAAAAAGATTGGACTTGTGCAGTTCTTTTGTGTTCAAGCATTTCAAAACAAGAACTGATTGAGTCCGAATGCGACAAAGTGTTCGAAGAAGCACGTTCATTTTTTGACAATAAGGTTATTGATTACAAAGGAGAAGAAAGTATAGCTTTATTTCATAGGTTACAATCTTGTGCCAAGCAAGGAGATAAAAGATGCCAAAACCAACTTGGAATATGGTTTTTGTATGGTGTCGGTACAGAACAGAATAATGGACTTGCACTTGAATGGTTTATGAAAGCAGCAGAACAAAATTATGCCTCTGCTTTTGGTAATATTGGTAATTTATATCGCAAGGGACTTGGAGTAGAGAGGGATAATAATAAAGCTGTACACTATTACAAAGAGGGAGCCGATAGAAAACACTCAGCCTGCCAGTATCGATTAGGAAAATGTTATCTTGAAGGAATTGGTGTGGATGTCAATAAGGACTTAGCTTTCTCGTTATTTAAGGAATCTTCTATGCAAGGCTATGCTCCTGCTATGTTTATGTTGTATCTATGTTTTCTAAATGGTTGGGGCACATATAAAGACGAAGGTGCAGCTGTTATTTATTTAAAAAAAGCATCAAAGGAGAAACATGCAAAATCCATTTATGTACTAGGCAACTATTACGAGAAGGGAAATATTGTAGATAAGAATGAACAGAAGTCTTTGAAACTATACATAGATTCTGCAAAAATGGGATATGCACCTGCCCAAGAGAAGTTAGGAGATGTATATAGGCAAGGACTATTAGGAAGTGACGAGTCACCTAAAAAATCATTCAACTGGTATCTGAAAGCTGCCGAGCAAGGCGGATCTTCAGCACAGTTCTATGTGGGCTATTATTATGCAAGCGGCTATGGTGTTAAGAAAGATGTGAAACTTGCATTTGAGTGGTATACAAAAGCAGCCGAACAAAAGAGTCCTGCTGCACTAAACAATTTAGCTATTTGTTATGAATATGGGAGAGGTGTAGAGATTGACTTGACAAAAGCAGTATTTTATTATGAAGAATCGGCAAAACTGGGAAATATCACAGCTCAAAAGAATCTTGCCATTTGTTACAAAAATGGAACAGGAGTTAAATCGGATCCGTATAAAGTGTTTTATTGGACATTTGAAGCTGCCCGAAATGAAGACGTAGAATCTCAAGGGATGATAGCTTTATATCATTTCAAGGGATATGGGACAGAGAGAGATTTAACTGAAGCACTATTATGGTATGCAAGGTATTATTCTAAGGGCATTCAGATAAATAGTGTTAATGATGCATTTGACTTCTTTCTCAAGAAGGGTGATGAAGGTGATTCGCAGGCTCTCTTTATTACTGGGAAATGTTTTCAATACGGAGTTGCCACTGAAAAGAACCATGAAAATGCATTCATGTGTTTTAAAAGAGCAGCAGGATTAGGTCATATAGAATCCCTCATAAAAATACATCGGTTATCATCTTTGTATGATTTGTGTTCCATCAAAGAAGATAAAAAAATATATAAAGATGCCTATGGAGTAAAATATTCAGAGGATAGAAAGGTACTTATAGATGGTGGGTATTTAAAAGGGAATGAATATCAGATAGCAAGAAGCACGAGAATTATTTGCGACAATGCTTTCCATAATGGGAATGTCGGGAAATTAATTATACCTTCATCTGTTATAGCTATTGGAAAGAATCCTTTTGCAGAAGCTGGTTGGGGAAGATGTAATATAAAACAAATCGAATGCCATTCAGAACTGTTCATGGTGTCAGATTTTGCATTATATACAAAAGACAAGAAGAAACTGATTTCTTATTTTGGGAATGCATCCATTGTCACTATACCTGAAGGTGTTGAGACCATAGGTAGTGAGGCATTTGTGGAGAACGAAGATATTAAAGAGATAAAGTTTCCTAATAGTCTATGTTATATTGAGGATGCAGCCTTTAAGTATTGCTTCAATCTGAGGTCAATTTCATTGCCTAGTAATGTTAGGAATATCGGTGAGCAGTGCTTTTATGGGTGTGAGTCTTTAGAAGTGATTTCTTCACTTGGAGAAATAGAAATCATAAGTAAGGAGGCTTTTTATGGTTGCAACATTCAAAAAAACATATTGCCAAAATCCCTAAAAGAAATAGATGACAATGCCTTTAATTCCAATAGCAACTTATATGATATATCACTTCCTGAAAACATGAGAAGAATTGGAAACTCAAGTTTTGCTTTTTGCTCTATTAATCATGTCTTTCTAAATGATGGTTTGATAGAAATTGGCGACTTTTGTTTCTTTGATTGTCCAATTGAATATTTAGCCATCCCATCTAGTATCAAGTCTATAGGAAATAATCCATTTATTGGAACTATGTCTATCGAATGTAAGGATGGTTGTATATATGCTTCAGAAAACGGATTGCTTTATAACAAACAAAGCGGCGACTTAATATCTACATATAGGGAAACGGAGATTGCATTGTATCCTCCAATAACCCATGTTAATTCTTTCGCATTTTATAACTCAGAAGTCACCGATATATTTATGGGAGATAATATCATAAAAATTGAACCCTATGCATTTTATAAAGCACGAAAACTTGAAAAAATGATATGGAAAAGAAGTCATATAAAAGAAATACCATTAGGATGTTTTGGAGACTGCTCTCGTTTAAAAACGTTAGACATCCCTGAGTCTGTTGAAAAAATTCAAAAGGGTTCACTCTTTCATTGTACAGATCTTAAAAGCATCATATTCCATAAATATTTCACAATAGCATCAAATGATGCTTTTATTACAAATAAACCAACAGATTTGCCGACAAAATATGAGTCTCCGACTATGGAGAGAATCACCAGATTTGAATCACATAAAAGAGAGAATATAGATATAAACAAATTTGAAAAAATAGTTATTATTGTCCCTGCAGGTTGCTCCTCTAATTATTTGTTTTCTGCGATATTTGATTCTTGGAGTGGGAACAACTATGATGATGGCGATTATAATATGGACAGAGAATTCATTATAAAAGAATCTTAGTATCAAATCATTATACGAACATTTGGTATGCTAATGCAAGAAGATCAGTATAGATATAAAGCTTCAATCTTTTTGAGAAGAATAATCAAGGCTAGGCAACTCTTTGACAAACACAAGCCATCAATTGGTTTTGTCGGGGAATATCTACTTCGGAACATGCTTCGTTCTTTGATATCTCAATCCTATGGAATCTGTCAGGGGTTTGTGACTTACAAAGGTGAAATCTCTCGGCAGTGTGACATTATAATTTACAATAAGGAAAAGAAATCTATCACCAAATCATATGGTGAACTAAAAATTGTCAATGCAGAGAGTGTTGTCTCTGTCATAGAAGTGAAATCATCTTTATCCAAAGAAACATTTAGCTCAACACTAAAAGCCTTTGAGCAACTATATGCTCTAAGAGTAACAAATTGTTTCCTTTTTGTGTATGGGCAACTAACACGAAGATAATTAGACAATTGGCTTTTCTCTTATAAATATCAAATTTCACATACAGAGCAATACTTTGTTGCAGATTCTTCCTTGTATGATTGGTCTGATATGGAGTGGCTTCCCAATTCTATATTGGCCCTTGAGTCAAACAAATATTTCAAATTAGGATTTATTTCTGAAGATGATGGAGATTCTATTGGATATACTGCATTAAACATTAAAGACAGTAAAGATGCAAAAATTAGTTGCCTTCAAGAGTTCTTTTCAGATATTGTAATGTTAAATTGTGGAAGTACTATAGCTATGGACATAGAGAAATACTCTATCGAAGATGGTATAGAATTATTTAGATTCTAATTACAATTCAAGATATAGGAAATGATAGTAAGGTAACAAAAAACAATATTGAGATATGACTGAACTCGAATTACAACAAGATATACTCGGTGAGTATCCATATGAGAATGCTTGATGTGGATTGGAATAAAAGAAGAAAGTTCGGAGAAAAGTTCGGAGACGAGAAACTAAAAAACTTCGAAAAATGGGCATTATTAAGCGTATAGGTGCTGATTTTGGTGGTGATTGGGAAATCACAACGAAAGAAGACAAATAAAGTTGTATAGATATTATTTGCCTTTTTCACAATCTTTATGAAAGTTTTTGGGAAAAGATTTTAGGAAGTTGATGGAAAAATGTATATTTGCAACTTATTATGAATACAAATAACTACTAATTCTAATTAATATTATGGCAAAGGCACCAGAATTTAAGTATGCACCTATGTTCCAGATGGGACAGGACAAGACGGAATACCGACTGCTGACTAAAGAGGGTATCTCTGTCGGCGAATTCGAGGGAAAGGAAATCGTCAAGGTCTCTCCAGAGGCATTGACGCTGTTGGCTCAGCAAGCATTCCACGATGTGGAGTTCATGCTGCGCCGTGAGCACAACCTGCAAGTGGCAAAGATTCTTCGTGACCCAGAGGCAACGGAGAACGACAAGTATGTGGCTCTGCAGTTCCTCCGCAATGCGGAGACGGCAGCCAAGGGCATCCTGCCTTTCTGCCAGGATACGGGTACGGCTATTATTCACGGCGAAAAGGGTCAGCAGGTGTGGACTGGTTTTGAGGACGAGGAGGCACTGTCGAAGGGTGTGTATAACACCTTCACGCAGGACAATCTCCGCTACTCGCAGAACGCTCCACTGAACATGTACGACGAGGTGAACACCAAATGCAACCTCCCTGCACAGATTGACATCGAAGCCACAGAAGGCGCTGAATACCGTTTCGTGATGGTGGCAAAGGGTGGCGGTTCTGCTAACAAGACCTACTTCTACCCAATGACCAAGGCAACCATCCAGAACGAAGGCACTTTGCTTCCATTCTTGGTGGAGAAGATGAAGAGCCTCGGTACGGCGGCTTGTCCTCCTTACCACATCGCTTTCGTGATTGGTGGCACATCGGCTGAGAAGAACCTCCTGACGGTGAAGCTTGCTTCTATCAAGTACTACGACTCGCTGCCAACGACAGGCGACGAGACGGGACGTGCGTTCCGCGACGTGGATTTGGAACAGAAACTGCTGAAGGAAGCTTATAAGATTGGTCTTGGTGCACAGTTCGGTGGCAAGTATTTGGCTCACGACATCCGCGTGATTCGTCTGCCTCGTCACGGTGCCAGCTGTCCAATTGGTATGGGTGTTTCCTGCTCTGCCGACCGCAATATCAAGGCAAAGATTAACAAGGACGGTGTTTGGCTCGAAGTGATGGACAGCAACCCATCTGAGTTGATTCCTGAAGAGTATCGTCGTCCAGGAGAAGGCGGCAAGGGCATCGAGATTGACCTGAACCAGGGTATCGACGCTGTATGCAAGGAACTGAGCAAGTATCCTGTTTCTACCCGAGTGAACCTGAAGGGTACCATCATCGTGGCTCGCGACATCGCTCATGCCAAGCTGAAGGCACGCTTGGATGCTGGCGAGGGAATGCCACAGTACTTCAAGGACTATCCAATCCTCTATGCAGGTCCTGCCAAGACTCCAGAAGGCTATCCTTGTGGTTCGATGGGACCAACCACCGCTAACCGCATGGACCCATACGTGGATGAGTTCCAGGACAACGGTGCTTCACTCGTGATGATTGCCAAGGGCAACCGCACCCAGCAGGTGACTGATGCTTGTCAGAAGCATGGTGGTTTCTATCTAGGTACTATCGGTGGCGTGGCTGCAGTGCTCTCGCAGTCGAGCATCAAGAGCATCGAGTGTGTGGAATATCCAGAACTCGGTATGGAAGCTATCTGGAAGATTGAAGTGGAGGACTTCCCTGCATTCATCCTCGTAGATGACAAGGGCAACGACTTCTTCAAGCAGTTGAAGCCTTGCGCTGGATGCACGATTCTCAATGATTAAGAAACGATTAAAAATAACTTGGGATGATTCTTAACCACTAATTTCACAAATTAAACGAGTTATAAGCTCGGCGTAAGCCGATTGTCTTAGGAAAGAAATTAAAATAATTAGAATAATTTTATCAGAAATAATATGTTCTTTTTGTTTTAAACAACACCAAATTTTTGGAGTAATTATGATAATTATTCTAATTTCTTTCCTCTATAAAATCGTACCAAGTTTTTTATCATTGCTAAATGAATTGGAATAAATATATATAGTACAATATGGAAGACGTAAAAGAATTATTGAATGCAGCTGAAGAAGACATGGAGATGGCAGCCATGCATCTGGAAGAATGTCTCAGCCGCATCCGTGCAGGAAAAGCCAACGTGCACATCCTCGACGGAATCCGTGTAGATAGTTACGGTTCGATGGTTCCACTGTCGGGCGTGGCAACCGTGATGGTGCCAGACCCACGCAGCATCACCATCAAGCCTTGGGACAAGTCGATGTTCAAGGTGATTGAAAAGGCCATCATCGACTCGCCAGTGGGCATCATGCCAGAGAACAACGGCGAAGTGATTCGTTTGGGCATCCCTGCTCTGACGGAGGAACGCCGTAAGGAGCTCACAAAGCAGTGTTCGAAGGAAACGGAAACTGCCAAGATTTCTGTTCGCAACGCCCGTCGTGAGTGCATCGAGAAGCTGAAGAAGAGCGTGAAGAATGGTGTGCCAGAGGATGTGGAGAAGGACGCAGAGGAATCTGTTCAGAAAATCCACGACAAGTACATCAAAAAGCTCGAAGCCATGCTCGAGGCGAAGAACAAGGAAATCATGACTGTTTAAATGAAGAATGAGGAATGAAGAATGAAGAATGGCTTCGGCTAAACCGAAGCTTACTGAGAAAGAAGAATGGCTTCGGCAAAACCGAAGCTTACTGAGAAAAATCATTCTACATTCTTCATTCTTCATTTTCAAAGGGGACATGCACGGTTTAGTCATTAAGAACACGGGTAGTTGGTACACCGTGCGGGCTGATAATGGAACGCTCTGGGAGTCGAAAGTGAAAGGAAATTTCAGGCTCAAAGGGATTCGTTCCACTAATCCTGTTGCGATTGGCGACAAGGTGGATTTCACTCCGCAACCTGATGCAACGGCACTCATCACGAGTATAGATGACCGCACCAACTATGTGATTCGGAAGGCAACGAACCTTTCGAAGCAGTCGCATATTATCGCTGCCAATGTGGACCAGTGCTTCTTGATTGTCACGCTGAAACAACCTGAAACTGCCACGACATTTATTGATCGTTTTTTGGCGTCGGCTGAGGCTTACCGCATCCCTGTTGTACTCATTTTTAATAAGATAGACTTGCTGACCGAGGAGGACGACAAGGATTTGCTTGAAGGGATGATCACCCTTTATGAATCCATTGGTTACCGATGTATGGCTGTGTCGGCAGAGACGGGTGAGGGTGTGGAGTCGTTACGAGAACTGCTCACGGACAATGTCACCTTGCTCAGCGGAAATAGTGGTGTGGGAAAATCGACGCTCATCAACAGACTTTTCCCTGACTTGAACCTGCGGACAGGTGAGATTTCCGATGCCTTCAATACGGGTAAGCATACCACCACCTTCTCGGAGATGTACCCGATAGAGGATGCGCTCGTGCCACGCTCGTATATCATCGACACGCCAGGCATCAAAGGCTTTGGTACTTTCGACATGGAACGCGAGGAAGTGGGGCATTACTTCAAGGAGATTTTCTATTTTTCCAAGGATTGCCGTTTCAACAACTGCACACATACCCACGAGCCAGGTTGTGCCGTGCGTGAAGCTGTTGAAAGGCATGACATCAGTCAAAGCCGCTATACCTCGTATCTTTCTATGCTGGAGGATAAGGATGAAGATAGGTATAGAGATTAGACCCACAAAACCACAAACCCTCAGACCCACCCCTTACCCTCCCTCTGAGGGAGGGAGTAGTTAGTTTGCTATGAGATGGGGACTCACAAACTTCTCTTTTTCCTGAAAACTTCTATAATATTTTTAATGAAAAGATTCTTATATATATTCTTTTTATTTCTATTTGTTCTTTCCGCATCGGCTCAAACTTATGAGCAGTGGGTGGAGAGGGGTATCAAGGCTGCGGAGGCGGATTCGTTGACGGAAGCGGTGACTTATTTCAAGAAGGCGCTGAAGGCCAATCCGAAGGATTATCGCAACGCGTTGGTGTTTACCAATATGGGAAAGGTGCAGGAAACGATGTATTGGCAGAACACCCAAGAGAAGCAGAATGCCTCCGATGCTATTGAATCCTATACGATGGCATTGGGTTTTGCACCCGAGGCGGTGCCTATGCTCGAAGCACGAGGAAAACTCTATCTTCGATTGGAGAATTATGGGAAGGCATTGATGGATTTCACTACCATCCTCGATGTGGACCCACATCATAAGGAAGCACGCAACTATCGCGCGTTTTGCTATTCGCAAAGACATGAATATTTGGAGGCAAGGACAGACTATTTGCGGGTGTTGGAGGAAGATGCTACCAACTATTCCGCTCAACTCGGTTTGGCTCTGCTCTGCCAAAACACGAATAAAATGACGGAAGCGCTGGAGCGCATCACACTCATGGTGGAGGGACATCCCGATAAGGCAGAACTCTATAGTGTTCGTGCGGGCATGTATGCCGAGAACAAACAATCCGAACTTGCTATCATGGACCTCGACAAGGCTGTGGAGTTGGAGCCCGAAAATCAGAACTATTATTTGGCACGTGCTTATTTGCACAAGGAACAGGGCAATAAGCGAAAAGCCCTTGCTGATTTCGAGGCTGCCATCAAGAATGGTGTGCCAAGGGCTTCGTTGGAGGAGGAACTGAAGAGCTTAAAATAACAATCTAAAATATACTAATATGAAAAGAATTCTTCTTAGTTTGATGTTGTCAGTGTTTGCATTGATGTCGTTTGCACAGACCGACAATATCTTCCATGTGGAAAATCCTGATTATAAAACCAGTCCTATGACGGGTATGACACGTAAGCACTGGATGGATGCTGCACTGTATATGCTGAAAGGAGCATTCAGCTATATTCACAATTACGACGACCCGTTCAACTTCCCAAACCAAGGGGGAAAGACCTATCCGCATGAAGGTGGCAACACGGTGACTTCCAACCTCGAAGCCTTGTGCCGCACGATGTTTGTGGCAGTGCCATTGCTCAAGGAAAATCCCGACTTGGAAATCAACGGAATCAAGGTGGGAGAATACTACCGTAGGCAAATCCATAATTTGAGCGACCCAAGCAAGCCAATGTATATAAAGGAAAGAACTGGACGTACCAGTCAGACCTTGGTGGAATTGGGCGGTTTGGCTTTGTCGCTTACGGTGATGCCTGAAATCCTTTGGGACCCACTTTCGGCAGAGGACAAGGCTGAGTTTGCCAAATTCATGGTGAGCTATGGCAATGGTCCTACGATTGGTTCCAACTGGCGATTCTTCAATATCTTCATCATGTCGTTCTTCAAGACACATGGCTATGAAGTGAAGACGGATTATTTGAATGAATTGCTCAACCTCTGTTTGGAAAAATACCGTGGTGAGGGTTGGTATAACGACAGCCCAGCCTACGACTATTATAGCATGTGGGCATTCCAAATGTACGGCATGATTTGGAGCCGCTACTATGGCGACCAACTCAATCCCGATGCAAAGGCTCGTTTTGAGAAGAACTTCAAAGACTTGGTGCCTAACTATCCGTTGATGTGGTCGAAGAATGGTGAGATGAACATGTATGGAAGAAGCCTCACTTATCGAATGGCGGCAGTTGTTCCGCTTCCGTTGATGGGTTGGCTGAATGGCACTGGAACGGAGGTGAATTACGGCTGGATGCGTCGTTTGGCTTCAGCCACGATTCTTCAGTTCTTGCAGAATCCGAAGGTGATGGTGGATGGTGTGCCATGTGTGGGCTATTATGGACCATTCGAACCATGCGTGCAGATTTACTCTTGTCGTGGTAGTGTGTATTGGATGGGTAAGGCATTCTTGGGATTGCTCGTGCCTGAGGACAATCCTTTCTGGACTGCGAAGGAAAACAACGGTCCTTGGGAAAAGGAATTCAAGAAGAATCAAGTGTATAATCACTTCATGCCAGGAACCAATATCCTCGTGACGAACTATCCGAATCTGGGTGCTTCCGAAATCCGTGCATGGTGCAAGGAGAAGGTGGCAAGCGACTGGCAGAAATTCCGTTCGGGCGAGAACTATAACAAGTTTGCTTACAACACAGCTTTCCCTTGGATGGCAGATGGCAAGAACGGCGAAGTGAGTCAGAACTATGCCATTTTGAACAATAAGGGCGAATGGGAAGTGTTGCGACTTTATGACTTCGTGAGTTTCGAGGATGGTATCTATCGTCGTGATGCCGTGTTGGAAACAGATGAGAACGTGAAGTTTAATTTGGCTGAGATTCCTTTGCCAAATGGTGTGCTTCGTGTGGATAGAGTGACCTTGCCAAAGGCTTACCAAGGACAGAGCCATAGTTTGCGTTTGGGTAGTTATACCATTCCGAAGTTGAAGGAGAACATCAAGACGGGTTCGTTCACAGAACCTCGACTGACGTATTATGTGGACAATGGTGTGTATCAGATTGCTATGTGCGATTTGAAGGATGGTCAGGCGGTGAAGAACCAGATTGTGACGGGTAAAGACATGCACCCAATGAGCGAAAGTTGTGCTTTGTTGGCAGGACGCTATTCTTTGAGCGAAGGCAGCCATATCCTCATCACACTCCAACTTTGGAAACAGAGCGGAAAGAAGTTCTCGAAGAAGGAGCTGGGTGTGGTGAAGTCTGTGGAGGAACAAGGCAACAGTGTGGTGATTATTTTCAATGATGGCAGTCAAAAGACGGTGAAATTCAACTAATTTCACATAAAAACGTCGTATTCAAGCCATTTAAAACAATTTATTGCGTAAAAATTTGGCAAGAATCAAAAAATAATCGTACCTTTGCAAAAGAAATGAAAAGGAGGGGCTCGCGGAGTTCCTCCTTGTTATTTGTAAAAATTAAGTTTGTATGTTCGTGAGTTCTTATGTTTTTAGTCTTTTTTCGAGAAATTAAGTTGGAACCAAGAGCTCAAGGACTGTAATCAATTTTTCATGATTGACAAAAACAAAGTGAAAGAGCTGGCAGAGGAATGGCTCAAAGACAAAGAATATTTCCTCGTGGATGCTACAGTGGATGCCAATAATAGCATCGTTGTTGAAATCGACCACAAAGATGGGGTTTGGATTGAAGATTGCTGCGAACTGAGCAAGTTTATTGAAGCACATCTGGACCGTGAGGTGGAAGATTATGAGTTGGAAGTGGGAAGTGCTGGAATCGGACAGCCGTTCAAAGTGCTTCAGCAATATATCAACAGCATCGGTTATGATGTGGAATTGTTGACAACTGGAGGAAAGAAGATGGAAGGATGCTTGACAGAAGCAAACGAAGAAGGATTTTGCGTGGTTGTTCTTGAAAAGCAGAAACTGGAAGGACAGAAGCGCCCTCAGATGGTGGATGTGGAGCATCATTTCGGCTACGACGATGTGAAATGGGTGAAGGCGGTGATTGATTTTAAATAGCCCCCCTCCGACTCCCCCCAAAGGGGGAGAGAAGGAACCCAGGCTCCACGATAGAGCAGCCCCCTCCCTGCCTCCCCGAGGGGAGGAGAGAACATCGGGAATGACGATCAATAGAAATACGATTGAAATAAAAAAAGAATAATATAAACAAATGGAAATGATGGTTCATACTTCATTTTTCATTTAATTTGCAAAAGATGGCTACAAAGAAAGCAAATCAGGGTATTAACTTGATTGATACTTTTAAGGAATTCAAGGAAACGAAGCATATCGACAGAACCACACTCGTGAGTGTGATTGAGGATTCGTTTCGCAGTGTGATTCAGAAGATGTATGGTCACGACGATAATTTCGACGTGATTGTGAACCCAGACCAGGGTGACTTCGAAATCTATCAGAACCGTGAGGTGGTTCCTGATGGTGAAGTGGTTGATGAATCTAGTCAGATTTCCCTCTCCGAGGCTCAGAAGATTGACGAGGACTATGAAGTGGGCGAGGACGTGAGTCAGAAGGTGAATTTCGCTGACTTCGGTCGCCGTGCTATTCTGACTCTCCGTCAGACGATGGCTGCCAAGATTTTGGAGCTGGAGCACGACAACCTTTACAATAAGTACAAGGACAAGATTGGTCAGATTATCACTGCAGAGGTTTATCAGATTTGGAAGCGAGAAATGTTGCTCCTTGATGAAGAGGGCAACGAATTGCTGTTGCCAAAGACAGAGCAGATTCCAGGCGACTTCTTCCGTAAGGGTGAGACGGCTCGCGCTATCGTGCTCCGTGTGGATAATGCGAACAACAATCCAAAGATTATCCTCTCGCGTACTGCTCCTGAATTCCTGGAAAGATTGCTTGAAAATGAAGTGCCAGAAATCAATGACGGTCTCATCACCATTCACAAGATTGTGCGTATTCCAGGCGAAAGAGCAAAGATTGCCGTGGAGAGCTATAATGAACGTATCGACCCAGTGGGTGCCTGCGTGGGTGTGAAGGGTAGTCGTATTCATGGTATCGTGCGTGAATTGCGCAACGAGAATATCGATGTTATCAACTACACCAGCAATACCAAGCTCTTCATTCAGCGTGCCTTGAGTCCTGCTCGTATTTCGACCATCAACCTCGATGAGGAAAACAAGAAGGTAGAGGTTTATTTGCAGCCAGACCAAGTTTCTCTTGCCATCGGTAAGAACGGTTTGAACATCAAGTTGGCAAGTATGCTTACAGGCTATACCATCGACGTATTCCGTGAATTGAACGAAAACGAAACAGACGACGAGGATATCTACCTCGACGAGTTCAAGGACGAAATCGAAGAATGGGTAATTGAAGCCATCAAGGGTATCGGTCTTGACACAGCCAAGAGTGTACTGAATGCTCCACGCGAGATGATTGTTGAGCAGGCAGACTTGGAGGAAGATACCGTTGACCATGTGCTCTCGGTGCTCCGTGCAGAGTTTGAAAATTAAATGGGGAATGGCTTCGGCAAAACCGAAGCTTACAAATAAAGAAGAATTTAAAATTAAAATAATTAACACTACATGCCTGTTAGACTGAACAAAGCACTTAAGGAATTGAATGTGGGAATCAACACCGTGGCTGAATTCCTGCAAAAGAAAGGGAAAGCATTGGAAGATGCAAGCCCTAATGCGAAGATCACGGATGAGCAGTATGCACTGCTTATGGCTGCTTTCGGTGCTGACAAAAACAAGCACGAGGAAGTGAAGCGCGATATCCAGTCGCGTAAGGAGAAGGAACAGAAGGAACGTGAGGAACGTCGCGAGCAGCAACAGCGCGAAAAGGCTGAGAAGAAGAAAGTGGAGTTGTTCCGTACCAGTTCTGAACCAAAACAGAAATTTACGGTGCTCGGCAATATCAATGATATTCAGTCGAACAGCAATGAAACCGCCAAAGCCGAAGAACCAAAAGCTGTGGAGGAAAAGCCAACTGTGGGTGCTGCTCCAGTGGTGGATGCTGCACCTCAGCCAGTTGAGGAGAAGAAGGCAGAACCAGCTGAAGCTCCAAAGGCTGAAACTCCAGCAAAGCCTGTAGCTGTGGAAGAAGAGCCAAAGGCTGCTCCAGCTGAAGCAGTTCAGAAGCAGGAGAAACCTGTTGCTAAGGAAGAAAAGCCTGAAGCTCAAAAGGAAGAAGAAGTCGAAAAGCCTGCTGCCAAGGTAGAACCAGAAAAAACTGTTGCTCCAACGGCTGAGGCTGAAAAGGCACCAGAAGTGAAGGCGCAGCCAGAAATCATTCAGCCTAAGGGGAACGAAGAAGGCGTTGGTGAGGATGGTGTGTATCGCACGAAGACTCCAGATGCAGGTGTGCAGTTCAAGAAGGTGGGTTTTCTCGACCTCGATTCTATCAACTCCAAGACTCGTCCTGACAAGAAGAGCAAGCAAGAGCGCAAGAAGGAGCGTGAGGAAAAGGAGCGCGAGCGCAAGGCTCAGCAAAGCGCTCAGCAGAATGGACAGGGCGGAAACCAGAAGAAGAAGCGTAACCGCATCGACAAGCAGAAGGTGGATATCGTTTCTGCTGCCAGTCAGATCAAGGAAAATCCTAATAAGAAGAAAAAGAACAACCAGCAGCAGGGTGGCGGTCAGTTTGGTGGCCAAAACCAGCAGCAAGGTGGTGGTAAGAACAAGAAGGGCAAGAAGGGTCAGGGACCAGTGAAACAGGTTGAACTGACCGACGAAGAAGTTGCAAAGCAGGTAAAGGAAACGCTCGCACGCCTCACAACCAAGCAGATGAAGAAGGGTGTGAAGTATCGTAAGGAGAAGCGCGAGAATATCCATAACCGTATGGCAGAACTCGAAGAGGAGGAAAATGCAGAGAGCAAAGTACTGAAGTTGACCGAGTTCGTAACAGCCAACGACCTTGCCACGATGATGAATATTCCAGTTACGAAGGTTATTGGAACCTGTATGTCGATTGGCATCATGGTATCTATCAACCAGCGTTTGGATGCTGAAACCATCAACTTGGTGGCAGAAGAATTTGGCTTCTCGACTTCGTACGTGAGTGAGGAAGTGAGCAACGCTGTGGAGGAAGTGGAGGATAATCCAGAAGACCTCGTTCCTCGTGCACCAATCATCACCGTGATGGGTCACGTTGACCACGGTAAGACTTCGCTTCTCGACTATATTCGCAAGACCAACGTGATTGCAGGTGAGGCTGGTGGTATCACTCAGCACATCGGTGCATACAACGTGAAGATGCAGAACGGCAAGCACATCACTTTCCTCGATACGCCAGGTCACGAGGCATTTACTGCCATGCGTGCTCGTGGTGCTCAGGTAACAGATATTGCCATCATCATCATTGCTGCCGACGACGACATCATGCCTCAGACCAAGGAGGCGATTAGTCATGCTGTGGCTGCCAACGTTCCAATGGTTTTTGCCATCAACAAGATTGATAAGCCAGGTGCAAATCCTGAGAAAATCAAGGAGCAGTTGGCTGCTATGAACTACCTCGTGGAAGACTGGGGCGGTAAGTACCAGAGTCAGGACATCTCTGCCAAGAAGGGTATCAATGTGGACCTCTTGATGGAGAAGGTGCTGCTCGAGGCAGAAGTGCTCGACCTGAAGGCAAATCCAAACCGCAAGGCAACGGGTTCTGTTATTGAATCCTCTCTCGACAAAGGTCGTGGATATGTGGCAACAGTGCTCGTTCAGAATGGTACCCTTCGACAAGGCGACATCGTTTTGGCAGGAACCAGTTGGGGACGTATCAAGGCAATGTTCAATGAGCGCGGTCAGCGAATCCAGCAGGTACTTCCTGCAGAGCCAGCCCTCATCCTCGGTTTGAACGGTGCACCAACAGCAGGTGACCAGTTCCACGTGATGGAAACTGAACAGGAGGCTCGTGAAATTGCCAACAAGCGTGAACAGCTCAAGCGCGAACAAGGTATTCGTACCACTCGTCGTAAGGGACTCGAAGATATTGCACACGACATCGCAGTGGGTGGTGTTCAAGACCTCAATCTCGTCATCAAGGGCGACGTGGACGGTTCTATCGAAGCCCTCAGCGACTCCCTCATCAAACTCTCTACCGAGAAGATTCATGTGAATGTCATCTACAAGGCTGTGGGTCAGATTTCGGAGAGCGATGTTTCGTTGGCAAAGGCATCCGATGCAATCATCATCGGTTTCCAGGTTCGTCCTTCTCAGGCAGCTCGCCGATTGGCAGACCAGGAAGGCGTAGATATTCGTCTCTACTCCATCATCTATGATACGATTGAGGAAGTCAAGAGTGCCATGGAAGGTATGTTGGCTCCAGAAATCAAGGAGGAATACACGGGTACAGCCGAAGTGCGCCAGGTTTACCATATCACGAAGGTGGGTACAGTTGCCGGTGCGTTCGTTACCGACGGAAAGATTCACCGCAGCGACAAGGTTCGTGTCATTCGCGATGGTATTGTGGTTCACACAGCAGACATCAACGCACTCAAGCGTTTCAAGGATGATGTGAAGGAAGTGGGTAACAACTTCGACTGCGGTATCTCGCTCGTCAACTACAATGATATTCGTGAAGGTGATATGCTCGAGGCATTCACTGAAATTGAGGTGAAGCAGAAACTGTAGAAATGAAGAATGAAGATTGAAAAGATGAAGAACCTTTAGCTTTTTCAATCATCGTTTTTCCTCACTCGTTTCTCTTGACTCTAATCTTTAAATATAGAATTAGTGGATACACTGATAATCATTATTTTGCTTGTAGGCGCCATCATTGGATATATCCAAGGTGCCTTCAAGCAAATTGCAAACTTAGCGGGAGTGATTGTTGGCTTTTTGCTTGCTGTTTCTCTTTATGATCGTTTTGGCGAATATCTGGCTTCGGCCACAGGAGCTACGGAAAGTATAGGCAATACAGTCGCATTTGTCATTATCATCATCCTTGTTCCTATCGTCCTGGGATGGTTGGCATCTTTGCTCACTAAGTTCTTCAAGGCTGTCCATCTGAGTTTCTTAAATCGTTTGGCTGGTGCATTGATTGGAGCAATCTGCTACGGACTGATTCTCAGCGTGGCATTTAATATCATGGACTTTGCCAAGAGCAATGGTGGTATGCGTCCTGAAAAGTTGGAAGAGCGCAGTGAACTCTTCTATGCATGGAAGCATGCTGCCCAGTGGGCTTTGCCCGATGTGACCATCGTGACCGACTCAACGGAAGAGGCAAATGGACAACTGCCAATGCATGGCATCAAATCCGAATTGCCTCCAATATTCGGTGGCGAAAAATAAAACTCTTACATTTTCTAATGGCTAACGAGTTTGTAAAGAAGGTGGCTGAAGAAAAATATAAGTTTGGCTTCACCACCGACGTACATACTGAAATCATAGACAAAGGTCTGAACGAGGACGTAATCCGACTCATTTCTTCCAAGAAGGGTGAGCCGGATTGGTTGCTTGAATTCAGACTACAGGCTTTTCGTTATTGGCAGGAGCAGACACAACCTACTTGGGGACATCTTCGCTTGCCTGAAATCGATTATCAAGCCATTTCCTACTATGCCGACCCAACGATAAAGAAAGACAAGTCGGAAAACAAGGAAATCGACCCTGAGCTGATGAAGACTTTCGATAAGTTGGGCATACCATTGGAGGAACGTATGGCACTGAGTGGCACGGCTGTGGATGCAGTCATGGACTCCGTTTCGGTGAAGACTACTTTCAAGGAAAAACTCTCTGAGAAAGGAATTATTTTCTGTTCCATCAGTGAGGCTGTGAAGAACCACCCCGATTTGGTACGTGAATATCTGGGTAAGGTTGTGCCTTATCGTGACAACTATTTTGCTGCACTCAATTCCGCTGTGTTCAGTGATGGTTCTTTTGTGTATATTCCGAAGAACACACGTTGTCCGATGGAACTTTCCACTTATTTCCGTATCAATGCCCGCAATACTGGACAGTTTGAGCGCACCCTTATCGTTTGCGATGAAGGCTCTTACGTCAGTTATCTTGAAGGTTGTACTGCTCCTATGCGTGATGAGAACCAATTGCATGCTGCCATTGTGGAAATCATGGTGATGGACAATGCCGAAGTGAAATACTCGACGGTGCAGAACTGGTATCCAGGCGATGCCGAAGGTAAGGGTGGCGTATTGAATTTGGTCACCAAGCGTGGACTGCTGAAGGGTGTCAATAGTAAGCTTTCATGGACACAGGTGGAAACAGGTTCTGCCATTACGTGGAAATATCCTTCTTGTGTATTGCAGGGCGATAACTCTGTGGCAGAGTTCTATTCCGTGGCAGTTACTAACAACTTCCAGCAGGCAGATACGGGAACAAAGATGATTCATATTGGAAAGAACACACGTTCGACCATCATTTCCAAGGGTATCAGTGCAGGACGGAGCGAGAATTCCTATCGTGGATTGGTACGAGTAGGTAAGAAAGCGGATAACGCACGTAATTATTCTTCGTGCGATTCCTTGCTCTTGGGCTCCCTCTGTGGGGCACACACTTTCCCATATATGGACGTGCAGAACAATACGGCTACCGTGGAACATGAGGCAACTACCTCAAAGATTTCCGAAGACCAATTGCTTTATTGCAATCAGCGAGGCATTTCTACGGAGGAGGCTGTGGGGCTTATTGTCAACGGTTATGCCAAGGATGTGCTGAATAAACTTCCGATGGAATTTGCCGTTGAGGCGCAGAAACTATTGAGCGTATCGCTCGAAGGAACAGTGGGATAGGAATTGATAATAAAAATCTTTCTTATGTTAGAAATCAAGAATCTCCATGCCGCTGTAGTAGGCGGAAAAGAAATATTAAAGGGTATTGACCTCACCATTCGAGATGGTGAAATCCATGCACTCATGGGAACGAATGGTGCGGGAAAGAGTACACTTAGCAAGGTGATTGTGGGTGATCCATCCTATGAAGTTACAGAAGGAAGCATCACTTTCAATGGGCAGGATGTGCTGAAAATGAAAACGGAAGAGCGCTCCCATGCGGGTATCTTCATGTCGTTTCAGCAACCCATCGAAATTCCTGGTGTGTCGATGACGAACTTCATGCGTGCAGCAGTGAATGCACGTCGTCAGGCACTCGGTCTCGAACCTCTCAAATCTACGGATTTTCTCAAACTCATGCGTGAGAAGCGCAAATTGGTGGGAATCGACAACAAACTCGTGAATCGTTCCGTGAACGAGGGTTTTAGTGGTGGTGAGAAGAAGCGTAACGAGATTTTCCAGATGGCGATGCTTGAACCTACTTTCTGCATTCTCGATGAAACGGACTCGGGACTCGATGTGGATGCGCTCCGCATCGTGGCAGAGGGCTTTAACAAACTTCGCAAGCCAGATACTTCGGCTTTGGTTATCACCCACTATCAGCGTTTGCTCGACTATATTCGTCCAGATGTGGTGCATGTCCTCCTTGATGGACGTATAGTCAAGACTGCCGGACCAGAATTGGCTTTGCAAATTGAAGAACAAGGATTCGACTGGATTAAAGACGAGGTGAAATGAGTAGTGAATCCCAATACATAGAACTTTACCGCGAATGTCGCAGCATGATTCATCAGCACAGTGCTCCTTTGATGAATGCACTGCGCGATGAGGCTATGGCTGATTTCGAGGCACAGGGATTCCCGTCTCAGAAGGTGGAGCGATATAAATACACAGATGTGGCGAAGGCGTTTGCGCCGAATTATGGTGTGAACCTCAATCGTGTCAATATCCCTGCTGATACGGCAGATGTGTTCAGATGCGATGTGCCCAACCTCTCAACGAATCTCGTGTTTGTTGTGAACGACAAGCCGCTCACTTCCACCACAAAGGATGGAATCTACACCGGTTCCTTGCGTGAGTTTGCCCAGCAGAATCCCGAAGTGCTCCAAGGCTATTATGCACAATTGGCTTCTACCAAGGTGGATGCCATCAATGCGCTCAACACCGCTTTGGCACAGGATGGGTTGCTTGTGTATGTTCCTCGCAATAGGCGTATGGAAAAGACCTTGCAGGTGGTGAATCTGCTGCGTTCGGGAGTTGACATGCTCGTGAATCGGCGTGTCCTCATCATTTTGGAGGATGGTGCCGAGGCAACGCTTCTTTTTTGCGACCATGCGATGGACCAAGTGCATTTCCTCACTACGCAGGTGTGTGAGGTGTTCTGTGGCAACAATTCTCATCTCGACATGTACGAATTGGAAGAAACTCACACTTCTTGTCGCCGTTTCTCTAATTTATATATAAAGGTAGGAGCAGATTGCACGGTGAGTCATAACAATATCACGCTCTTTAATGGTGAGACTCGCAATACGACAGATGTGTTGCTTACGGGTGAGCATTCAGAAGTGACGCTCAACGGATGTGTAGTTGCAGATAAGAATCAACGTGTTGACAATAACACGCTGATTGACCATCAAGTGCCACATTGCACGAGCAACGAACTCTTCAAGTATGTTGTTGATGATACAGCAGTTGGTGCTTTTGCAGGACGAATTTTGGTGCGCCAAGATGCTCAAAAGACATCTTCTCAGGAAACGAATGCCAATCTCTGTGCATCGCCTGAGGCACGTGTCTATACTCAACCGATGCTTGAAATTTATGCTGACGATGTGAAGTGTTCTCACGGTTCCACCGTAGGTGTGCTCGACCAGTCAGCACTCTTCTATATGCAGCAGCGTGGCATTCCGATGGAGGAGGCTCGTATGCTCCTCAAGTTTGCCTTTGCAGGACAGGTCATCGATGAAGTTCGTCTTGAACCTCTCCGCGACCGTCTCCACTATCTCATTGAGAAGCGTTTCCGTGGCGAACTGAACAAATGCACAGGATGTGCCATGTGTAAGTAGAGAAGGGACCCATCGCACCCCTTGCCCCTTTCCATGAGGCAGGGGAGTAGATACTAAGTAACGAACAATGATTGATAAAGAAAATGATATAGCGAGCGGTGTAACGATTCCCTCCCTCACAGGAAGGGCGGAAGGAGCTTCCTCGGACTTTCCCATCCTTTCTCGCACGGTGTATGGCAAGCCGTTGATTTATCTCGACAATGCTGCCACCACCCAGAAGCCGCGTTGTGTGGTGGAGGCGATTGCAGAGGAATACTACAACGTGAATGCCAATGTGCATCGCGGCGTTCATTTCCTCAGCCAACAAGCCACCGAACTCCATGAGGCTTCGCGTGAGACGGTACGTCGTTTCATCAATGCTCGTAGCACTTCTGAAATACTTTTCACTCGTGGAACCACCGAGAGCATCAATCTCTTGGCATTCAGTTTCGGTGAGGCTTTTTGTCATGAAGGAGATGAAATCATCGTTAGTGCGATGGAGCATCATTCCAATATTGTTCCTTGGCAAATGCTTTGCGAGCGTAAGGGCATGCACCTTCGTGTCATTCCCATGACGACAGAAGGAACACTCGATTTGGATGCTTTTGAGCAGATGCTGAATGAGCGCGTTCGTATCGTTTGCGTCACCCAAGTTTCCAATGTCCTTGGACTTGTGAATCCTGTGGAACGCATCATCGAGATAGCTCATGCGCATGATGTTCCTGTTCTTGTCGATGGTGCTCAGAGCACACCACATTTTGTTGTGGATATGCAGGCGCTCGATTGTGATTTCTTTGCTTTCAGTGGTCATAAAATCTACGGACCTACAGGAGTTGGTGTCCTCTATGGTAAAGAAAAATATCTTGAACAGATGCCTCCTTACCAGGGTGGGGGAGAGATGATTAAAAACGTGTCTTTCGAGCGCACCACCTACAACGAACTGCCCTATAAGTTCGAGGCAGGTACACCTGATTATGTAGGGACTCATGCCCTTGCGGTAGCACTTGATTATGTTTCTTCCATAGGTCTCGACCGCATTCATCATGATGAGGTGGAACTCACTCGCTATGCGTTGGAGCAACTCTCACAGATTGAGAATATTCACATCTATGGCTATCAGAAGGAGAATGGCATCTATGTGCCTCAGTCAAAGACGGGTGTCAATGGTAGTTCTGTCATTTCCTTCAATGTGGGCAAAATCCATCATCTTGACCTTGGCACACTCCTCGACCGTCTCGGCATTGCCGTTCGTACAGGGCATCATTGTGCCGAACCTCTTATGCATCTTCTTGGCATCGAAGGCACCGTCCGTGCTTCCCTTGCCCTCTATAATACTCGCAACGATATCGATGCTTTCATAGCAGGCCTCAAGCGAGTCATACCTATGTTAAATTAAGAATTAAGAATGTAGAATGAAGAATAAAAGTAACTCTTCCCATTGGCAAAAAAACATTCTTCATTCTTTATTCTTCATTCTTCATTAAAAAATATATATCATGCCATCAATTCCAAAAGGAACACGCGACTTCTCGCCCATTGAAATGGCGAAGCGCAACTACATATTCAATACGATTCGTGAGGTATATGCCCTCTACGGTTTTCAGCAAATCGAAACCCCAGCGATGGAGAATCTCTCCACGCTGATGGGCAAGTATGGAGAAGAAGGCGACAAACTCCTCTTTAAGATTCAGAACTCGGGTGACTACTTCCGTGGAATCACCGACGAGGAACTCCTCTCCCGTGATGCTCTCCACCTCGCTCCTAAGTTCTGCGAAAAAGGTCTTCGCTACGACCTCACCGTTCCGTTTGCTCGTTATGTCGTGCAACATCGTGAAGAATTGGCTCTACCTTTCAAGCGCTATCAGATTCAACCCGTTTGGCGTGCCGACCGTCCTCAGAAAGGTCGTTATCGTGAGTTCTATCAGTGCGATGCCGATGTAGTTGGTTCTGAATCCTTACTCAACGAAGTGGAACTCATGCAGATTATCGACACCGTTTTCACTCGTTTCGGTGTGCGTGTCTGCATCAAAATCAACAACCGTAAGATTCTCTCGGGCATTGCCGAAATGATTGGTCAGGCAGACAAGATTGTTGATATCACCGTGGCTATCGACAAACTCGATAAGATTGGTCTCGACAACGTGAATGCTGAACTGGCAAAGGCTGGTATTCCAGAAGATGCTATTCAGAAACTCCAACCAATCATCCAGTTGAGTGGTTCGAATGCAGAAAAACTCTCCACCATGCGTGAAGTGCTCAAGGATAGTGAAATAGGTCTGAAGGGTGTGGATGAATCTGAATTCATTCTCAGCAAACTCACTTCGCTCAATAATCCAATCGAACTCGACCTCACTTTGGCACGTGGACTCAACTACTACACAGGTGCCATCTTCGAAGTGAAAGCACTCGACGTGCAGATTGGTTCCATCACAGGTGGCGGTCGCTACGACAATCTCACGGGTATCTTCGGTATGCCAGGTCTTTCAGGCGTGGGCATCTCTTTCGGAGCAGACCGCATCTTCGACGTTCTAAACCAGCTCGACCTCTATCCAAAATCAGCTGTCAGCACCACCCGTTTGCTTTTCGTCAACTTTGGACAGGCAGAAGCGGACTATTGCTTGCAAGCACTCCAACAAGTGCGTCAAGCAGGCATCAGTGCTGAAATCTATCCCGACAGCGTGAAGATGAAGAAGCAGATGAACTATGCCAACACCAAGCATATTCCTTTCGTGGCACTTGTTGGTGAAAACGAAATGGCTGCTCAGAAGATCACGCTCAAGAATATGGAAACAGGTGAACAAACCCTTGTTACCGTTTCAGAGCTCATTCAGATGATAAATGTAGAATAAAGAATGTATTTTACTCTGCTAAAGAGAAGAGTTACTATCATTCTTCATTCCACATTTTTCATTCTTCGTTCTTCGTTCTTCATTCTTCATTTAAATCCCTTAGCCTTATGAATTTCAAATCCCATGTATTACGCATCGTGATGCCAAGTATCGTGGCTGTATTATTTACTACACCCACATGGTCACATGCTGTTTCATTGCCTATTTCGTCAATGAACGAGGAACTTGGTTCGCTACGAGATGTGGATGCAGACAGCGATTCCCTTACCTTGCTAACATCTAAGGACATAGAGAGAAGCAAGAATCGTGGGGTGTATGTTTCTCCGTTCACTTCCTCCGACGCTACTGCTGGTGGTAATTACTATGTGCAGTTCGGGTTGGATATGTCGTTGCAAAATCCATACGGATATAAATTCTCGGAGGTGTTTCCTAAAGGAAAGACATTCGGAATAGATTTGGCTATCGGAAAGTGGTTCACACCCGAGGTGGGTCTGCGTGCCAAGTTGAATTGGGAGAACGGACTTCCTCTGCTGAAGAATGACCATGCAGAGTGGCTTGCACCTTTCGGACGCAATGGTATCAGTCATGAAAAGGGTGGCTATCTGGGATTCTATGCGGAAATGCATTTCGACCTCCATCACATTTTTGCTGGCTTTCAACCTATGCGGCAATGGAATGCCATCGTCTATCCTCGTACTGGTTTCACCTACGATTTCTCCGTAAGCAAGGGTGCTTTGTTGGTCGGTTTTGGTACGCTTCAGCGTTTCCGCCTTAACAACCGTCTTTCGCTCTTTTGTGATGCTGCCTATCAGAAAGTGGCAAGTGGACACACAGGTGGTTCAGCCAAGAGCACAGGAACAGGTACGGGTAGTAACAGCTATTTTGATGTGAATGTAGGAGTGCAGTGGAATTTGAATCGGGAATCCTTCCCAAAAGTCAGCGAACGTGCCCAAGCCAATCCTGTTGGCAAAGCCCATGCATGGGATTGGTCGTCGAATTGGTTTGTTCAGATGGGTCTCGACATGGCTTTACAGAATCCCTACGGCTATAGTTTTTCAAAAGTTTTTCCCGAAGGAAAGACTTGGGGCATACAGGCTGCAGTGGGTAAGTGGGTGAGCCCTACGATTGGATTTCGCCTTGGTGTGAATTGGCAAAACGGACTCATCACCAACGACCATCTTACGCGTGTGGCACCCTTCGGACGCAATGGCATCAACCACGAAAAGGGCGGTTTCATCGTCTTTTACGGAGAAGCTTTGCTGAATCTTCGAAACTTCTTCCTGCCTTACGATGCCAATCGTCGCTGGAATCTCATCTTGCACCCACGTGCAGGACTCGACCGCAACTTTGCCATCGGTTCCTTTTCTCCGATGTTGGGTTTAGGTCTTGAAAACACCTATCGTCTGAGTCGTCGTTTCAGCCTTGCCTTTGATTTCGCCTATCAAGTCACTACTAGTGAATTCACTGGCGACGCAAGCACTACAGGCATGCAGGTGGGTAGTGGTAGCAATGGCTTCTTCGACATGAACCTCGGTGTCATTTTCGATTTGTAATGGTTGCAGGTCAAGTAGTTTCTGTGCTTATATCTGAATGCAGAAACTCGTGTGATAGGTTGGCATTGGTGTGTCCAACAGTTCGAGCGAACCTCCTTGCTTGATAATGATTTGGCGAGAGAGGGAAAGACCGATGCCCGAACCCGTTGCTTTTGTGGTGAAGAACGGAATAAAGATAGAGGAACGCACATCGGGAGGAATAGGTTTTCCATCGTTGCTGATGGTGATGCTGACCCGACTTGCATTCGAAGTTTCAATTTGATAGGATTGATGATGGTAAGAACTTTCTATTCTTTCCACCTTCAATCCCATTTTTTTTGCACCTGCTTCCAAAGCATTCTTCACCATGTTGATGAGTACTTGATGTAGTAGTGCTGCATCGGTATGGGCAGTACATGTGGGCGGCATATCGATTTCCCATTCTAATTCAGGATAGAGGCTTGTAAGGTTCTTGAGGAACGGTGTCAAGTCGAAGTCTTGGGGTTCTGGCTTTTGCAGTTGCGACATCTTCCGATAGTTCACTACGAAGGTGTTGAGTCGAGCAGCAGTGCTATGGATGGCACGAATCCCTTCTTCCAACGGAGTTCCCACCACATCATCACGGTTGAGCAAACTGCTGCTGATGCTGGCGATGGGTGCTGTGGAATTCATGATTTCGTGCGTCAGCACGCGTGTCAGTTTCTCCCACGACTCCACCTCGCTATGGTTTACGAGTTGGCGCACTTCTTCCCCCATGTCGTTCAGACTTTGCTGCATGGCTCGTTCTCCAAACAGCAGACCTTTGGTGCTCAGACGGAAGGAAAAGTCACGATTGCGAATAGATTCGGTCATCAGATAGGCTCGCACTTTCAGTGTGTGCTGATGATGCCAAAACAAATAAAGCACTAAGGCAATGGCTATGATGATAAGGATGATATACATGAAGGCGTTCCGTTTTTATAACTTTTTCATCTTGTTGTAGAGTGTTTGTCGGGAAATGCCGAGCAACTTTGCAGCGATGGAGAGATTTCCTTTGCTACGGTCGATGGCAAGGCGGATATGTTCTGCTTCCATCTTGTCGAGCGTCACCATTTCGTTTTTCTGCTCCATGAGTTCGGTGAGTTTGCCCACCAGTTCATGGTTGTCCCAAGGTTTCGTGATAAAGTCCGAAGCACCGTTCTTCAGCCCTTTCACTGCCAATTGTATGTCGCCGTATGCTGTGAGCAATACGACAGGAATGTCGGGATGATGCTTCCGAATCATGTTGAGCCAAAACAAGCCTTCCTGTCCTGAATTGACACCCGAGGTGAAATTCATGTCGAGGATGACCATCGCAATTTCCTCAGACGCCATCGTCATGAGGATGTCGTTGGGAGTAGTGAGGGTAAGGATGTTCTCAAATGTGCTGCTGAGGCAATATCGCAGTGCTGTGAGGATGGCGGGATTATCGTCTACCGCTAAGAGGGTTCCGTATGGCATTTTATTTAAATTAAGAATGAGTCAACAAATGAACACAAATGAGGCACAAATTTTTTTTGAGATAATTTGTGGAAATTTGTTGACTGAAGTATTTCGTCAGCAAAAGTAGAAAAAGCACATTGAATTCGCAAAAAAAGGAGGGGAAAATTGAAAAGTGTCAAAAAAGTGGACATAAAAGTGTCAAAAATTTTGACAATCTCACTGGGGTAGAGGTAAAAAATTTGGCAATGATTGGAAAGCATTCTAATTTTGCGTCAAACAAAGCGAACAAGTATGATATTTTTACTCATTGGCATCGGTTTCTTCTTCTCTTTGCAAACCCAAGCACAGAAAGTTTGGACGATGGACGAATGTATCGATCATGCGTTGCATCATGCAGTTTCCATCCGTCAGCAACAACTGCAAATCGAAGCGGCTCGCGACCAAGTGGTGGAAAGCAAACTCGCTTTCACGCCATCTGTCAGTGCAAACACCAGTGGCAGTTTTAGTTGGGGACGCAATATCGACCCAGAAACCAATACTTACAATACCGTAAACTATTTCAGTACAGGATTCAGTCTGGGTGCCAGCATGACGTTGTGGGATGGTGGGCGTAGCATCATTGCCTTGCGTGAGGCAAAACTCAACAGGCAGCGACAACTCAACGAACTGCAACGCTTGCAAATCAATTTGGAGTTGAATGTGATTCAAGCATACATCAACGCTTTATACTATCAGGAGAGTCAGCAACTCTATCAGCAAAAATTGGCTGACAGCCGTTCGCTCCTCCGCCGGACTCAAGTGCAAGCAGAACTCGGACTGAAAGGAAAAGCCGACCTCACTCAAATCGAGGCACAAGTGGCAGACGATGAACTCTCCTGTTTGCTCTGCGAAAATCACTATCAGCAAGCCATCTTGGAGTTGGGAAAGATGATGGGGGAAGCCCCCTCCCTACTTCCCCGAGGAAAGGAGATAAAGCCCCTCCTAAATCCCCTCGACGAGGAACTTTCTGTAGTTAATCTGTTAATGAATAATTCATCGACCAAAGTAACAATCTCCTCCCCTCGGGGAGGTCGGGAGGGGGCTTCCCATCCCGCCGCCCTTTCTGCCCGTATGAATGTTCAAAGTGCAGAATTGGCTGTTCAACAGGCACGTGCTTCTTTCTTCCCTTCGCTTTCTATCAGTGCAGGTGTCAGTACGGGCTATAGTCGTAGTTATGGCTTGGGCTACCATCCGAAACCGTTCGGTAGGCAGTGGCATGACAATATGGGTTCGTCCATCAGCACAGGCATCAGCATTCCTCTTTGGGACCATCTCTCTCATGTCCACCATCTTCGTCGGAGCAAACGCCAACTCGCCCTTGCTCGCATAGAGCAGGAAGAAACGCTTCGCCAACTCCAAATCGACTACACCAAGGCATGCCTGGATGTGGAAGCATGTGAGAAGGAAATTGCCATGCAAACCAAAAAACTCGCTGCCGATAGCGTTGCCCATGCTGTGCTCTTGCGCCGCTACGAAGAAGGTCTCTCCTCTCTGCTCGACCTTCAAACAGTTGCTCGCACCCTTCAGCAGTCGCGTATCAGCCTCCTTCAGCAACGCCTTTTATTAATCTTAAAACGTAGGACACTCAAGCAGTATGGATATTTCTCTTGAACCCAAAAGCAAGCTACGCCGCTTTGCTCCCTATATCGCTGCCATTGCACTCTTCATCGGTGCTTGCATCTGGCTTGCCTTCTCCGACATTGGGAAGACACTCAGCGTGGAGCGTCGTAATCTCAACATCGGTGAGGTTCAGATGGGACGTTTCGACGATTTCGTTCGACTTGATGGACAGGTGCAACCCTTTTCCACCATTCAGATTTGTCCGCAGGAAGGTGGCATCGTCATGGAGCGCGTGGTGGAAGAAGGGACGCATGTGAAAAAAGGTGATGTGCTGGTTCGACTCTCCAATGCCAATCTCGACCTCGAAATCCTCAATGCAGAAGCAAACCTCGCCGAGAAGCAGAATTTCCTTCGCAACACACAAATCACGATGGAGCAAGACCGACTCAACAACCGTCAGGAACTCCTTCAACTCAATCTCGATGTGAGTCGCAAGCAACGTAACTATCAGCAGCAGGAACGGCTCTTCAAGGAACAGCTCAACACGCGTGAGGAATATCTGCAAGCAAAAGAGGAATACGAACTTGCCAAGAAGAAGCAACGACTCATCCTCCAGCGACTCGACCAGGACAGTATCTACCGTTCTTCGCAAGTGGAGCAGTTGCGTGAAAACCTCGATAACATGCGTCAGAACCTCGTTCTCATTCGTGAGCGAAAGGCAAAGCTCGAAGTGCGTAGTCCTGCCGACGGCGAAATCGGTTTGCTTGATGTGGAACTTGGGCAGAGCGTCGGTGCAGGCGGAAAGATTGGTCAACTGAACGACCTCTCCGACTATAAGGTGATTGCCAATGTGGATGAGCACTACATCGACCGTGTGCGGGCAGGACTTATCGCCAACTACGAGCGCAACGAACATCGCTACCACCTGCGAGTGCGCAAGGTGTTCCCCGAAGTGCGCAATGGCTCCTTCCGTGTGGAATTTGTGTTCGGTGAAGAGCGTCCCGACCGCATCCGTAACGGCCAGACCTACTACCTCGACCTTCAGTTAGGTGAATCGAAACAAGCGGTTCTTATTCCTAAAGGCACTTTCTTTTCTGTCACGGGTGGCAGTTGGGTGTTCGTCCTCGATGCCGACGGACATCATGCCTATCGCCGCAACATCCGCATCGGTCGCCAGAACCCGAAGTTCTACGAAGTCCTCGAAGGTCTCGAACCAGGCGAGCAAGTCATCACCAGTGGCTACGAAGCATTCAAGAACCGCGAAACACTCACTATCAAGTAAATAATAAAAACAATCAAATAAAAATTCACAGTACAATGCTTACCCTTACAAACATCTCCAAAGTATTCCATGCGGAATTCGTAAAAACAATTGCCCTCAATGGTGTGTCACTCTCGGTCGAAGACGGCGAGTTTGTTGCCATCATGGGACCATCGGGCTGTGGTAAATCCACCTTGCTCAATATCCTTGGTCTGCTCGACAACCCTACCTCGGGCACTTATGTGCTCAACGGAAAAGACGTGGGCAGCCTGAAAGAAAGCCAACGCACCGACGTGCGCAAAGGAGAAATAGGCTTCGTGTTCCAGAGCTTCAATCTTATCGATGAACTGACTGTGGAAGAGAATGTGGAACTGCCTCTCATCTATCTCGATGTGCCATCGAAGGAACGCAAGGAGCGTGTGGCAGAAATACTGCGACGCGTCGATATGAGTCATCGTGCTAAGCACTTCCCTCAGCAACTCTCGGGCGGTCAGCAGCAGCGATGTGCCATTGCCCGTGCTGTTATCTCCCATCCCAGCATGATTCTTGCCGACGAACCTACAGGTAACCTCGACTCCAAGAACGGTGAGGAAGTGATGAAACTCTTGCAGGAGTTGAATGCCGATGGCACCACCATCATCATGGTCACCCACTCCAAGCATGATGCTGCCTACGCCACTCGCATCATCAACCTCTTCGATGGTCAGATTGTGGACGAGATGGGAGACTTTATTTAATGCCCTCCCTTCTTTCTCAGTATGTTTCGGTTTTGCCGAAGCCTCTCTATTTTCTCAGTAAGCTTCGGTTTCGCCGAAGCCATTCCTTATTCTTCATTCTTCATTCTTCATTTCCCTATGAAAACCTATCTTCGTTTTCTTTCTCGAAATAAAGGCTACACAGCCGTCAATGTGGTGGGGCTCTCAGTGAGCTTGGCTTTTGTCATCATGATTGGTCTGTACGTTTGGTACGAATGGACCACGGACCGCTGGCATCGGAATGCCGACCACATCTATATGTTGGCGATGAACCGCAATGATGGCAATGGTTTAATCACTGCCAACCACTGGAGCATCGAACAGGTGCTGCGCGACAACTTTCCCGATATTGAGCACACCTGCGCCACGGGCTTTTCCAATAGCAATATGATGCTCGACGACACCCGCAAGAAGGAAGTCCACATTCTCTACACCGAGGACGATTTCTTCCAGATGTTCGATTTTCAGATTCTCTTGGGCGACACGGCTCGCCTCTTTCCGCAAGCCAATACGGTGCTGCTGAGCGAGAGCATGGCACGTTTGCTCTTCGGTCAGGAATACCCCATCGGGCAGACAGTCCGTGTGATGGACGGTGGATTGGACCTCACGGTGAGCGGTGTGTTTCGCGATTTCGAGCGCACGTCGTTCGACCAAGTTGACATGGTGATGCCGCTCGATGTGCCTGGAACAATGATTATGAACCCTTGTTTCGGGAAAGAGGACATCGGGTCATACGCTCAGAGTATTTTCATCATGACGAAACCCCATGCCGACTTGAACAGCAAAATCGACGACATGCAGCGATTGCTGGAGAACAAGACTGTCTATCGGGGCATGGACCGAGGGGAACACATCGAGCTGATTCCACTGAAGGACTTCTACATGATGGGAAACATCTGGGGTCCTGCCACTCACCATGGCGATGCGCGGCTGGTGCGCATTCTGCTCATCACGGGCTTTGTGCTCTTGCTCTTTGCCATGATGAACTATGTGAGCCTGACCATTGCGCAGAGCACTTTCCGTATGCGCGAGATGGCGATGCGCCGCTTGCTGGGCGAACATCGGAAGAAGGTGACGTGGCGCATTCTGGGTGAGAGCGTCCTGCTGAGTCTGTTCTGCATGGTGTTGGCATTGTGGATTGCCTACGCCTTGCTGCCCATTGCCAGCCGTCTGCTCTATCAGTCTTACTATGCTCCCATCACGCTCCACTTGTCACAACTGTTTGCCAGTCCTGTCATGGTGCTGTGCCTCGTGCTGTTTGTCGTCGTGGTGGGTGTGGTCACAGGACTTTTCCCAAGTCTCTACATCGCCAAGGTTCAACCCATAGAGGTGGTGCGAGGAACGATTACGAGACGAACTAAGATGCTGTTCTCCAAGTTGTTTATCACGGTGCAGAATGTGATTTCCATCACGCTCATTGCCGTGAGCCTAACGATGTGGTTGCAGATGCGCCACATTGTGAATGCACCCTTGGGTTACGACAAGGAGAACGTGGTGCAAATCTTCATTGACGATCTGGACCTGACAGCGTTCTTGGGCGAAGTGCGCCAGTTGCCAGGCGTGGTTTGTGCCTCGGCATGTGATGCGCCTCCTGTCACGCAGGGCTTCATTCAATCCGTGAAAGGTCCCGATGGCAATTATTTCCCTCAGTCGTTCAATGGATATATGGGCGACACCCTCTTTATGCGCGTGCTCGACATCAAGCCGCTGCGGGAGTATGGAGAGGTGGGCGGCTATCCCAAATACTACATCACCCCATCGGTCTTAGAGGCGCAGGGTTTGGCGCCCGATGCCACGGAGTTCTACTACCGTCCTGGGTTTGGCGATTGGAATGCCGAAGAGCGTCTCATGCCTGTGAGTGGTATCATCAAGGGCTTCAAGGCTGGACACATCATGACGGAGCAAAGCTTGCCTATCGTCGTTGCTATCACCGACAAGAATCCATACCATGACTGGGCTACGTGCGTGATTGCCAAACTGAACGGTACGGGCATGGTGAAGACGGTGCAGCAGATAGGGGAGCTCTACGAAAAGCATTTCCACAAGGAGATGGGAGAGAACTGCATGTTCACGGATGAGTATGTGCGTCGGGACTTTCAGAGCCATATCAATGCACAGCGCATCGTCACGGTGTTCACCGTTGTGGCATTGCTGATTTCCCTGCTCGGACTCGTCGCCATGAGCACGTACTACATTCAGCAGCGTCGGCGCGAGATAGCGGTGCGGAAGGTGTTTGGTTCCAAGAGTCGTCAGGTGCTTATCCGCTTAGTGCGTTCGTTCATGCTCTACGTAGGCATCGCCGCCGTCATCGCCATCCCTATCATCTACTACATCGGCAACGATTGGCTTTCGCAGTTCAGTTACCGCATCAGCCTCTCGTGGTGGATTTATGTCCTCGCCATCCTCATCACCGCCCTCGCTTCCTTCCTTGCCGTCATCCTCCAAAGCTGGCACGCCGCCAACGCCAATCCTGTGGAGAGCATCAAGCAAGAATAAAAGGACCCTCCCCCCCTTACCCCTCCCTGTGAGGGAGGGGAGTAGAATGAGGACAAATCGTTTCCGTTATCGTCTTCGTTGCCATCTTCGTTGAAAAAATTCCTCCGTTTCTCCGTAAGCTTCGGCTCTGCCGAAGCCCTCCTTTATTCATCATTCATCATTTTTCATTCTTCATTTCCTATGAACTCCTATCTCCGTTTTCTCTCCCGAAACAAAGTCTATACCTTTGTGAATGTGGTGGGACTCTCCGTGAGTCTGACCTTCGTGTTGCTCATCTTGCTCTTTGCCCATCAGGAATTGGAGCGCGATGCCTTCCATCCTGGTGTGGAACGCATCTATTCGCTCACCACGATGGTTGAGGGTTTCGAAGTTCAAGGAGACAAGAGGGAGATTGAATATTGTCCCTTTTCGAAGGAATGCGTGATGGACAAGTTGCCATTCGTGGAGGAAGGTTGCAATGTGTCGTTTCCCCTTGGAATGTTCCAAGTTGTCAGTCACGATAGTGTGCGCATTGAGAAAGTGACTGATGCGTATTTTGTGAGCGAGAATTTCTTTGATTTCTTTGCCTTTCCACTTGCTTATGGTGACCGTGCAACGGCTTTGCGACAGCCTCATGCCATCGTCATCAGCACCAGTTTGGCGCAGCGACTGTTTGGCACAGAACAGGCTGTGGGGCAAAGCATCGACATCAACGACACGCTACACTATGTGGTCAGTGCTGTGATGGAACCGTTTCGCCACACCTATCTCAACCATTACGACATCGTTTTGCCTTTGGAGCAGCAAGCCTTGGCGGAGCAGCACTTGTCGGGCGAAAAATATGAAGGAATGGTCTATCTGCGTATGCATGAGGGTGTGAAGATAGAGGAGCATGAGCAAGAAGTACAGGACGCATTGCGAGAAGCAGCAATGCAGGCAAAGGGGGAGAGGATAAGGAAGATGAATTACAACTTACGCCCTCTGCGTAGTCTTTATTTCTCGCCCGAAGTCACTGGCGCAACTCAGCACGGCAGTCTTGTGCGTGTGAAGGCAATGCTGTTGGCAGGACTGATTATCTTGCTCTTTGCCTTGATGAACTACGTGAATCTCACCGTGTCGATGAGTGGATTCCGTATGCACGAGATGGCGATGCGCCGCTTGCTGGGTGCTCATCGCTGGCGTCTCACCCTGCGCATTGTTGCAGAGTCGGTGCTGCTGTGCGCCGTGGCGATGCTCATCGGCATTGGCGGATTGCATCTGATTCTCCCACTGATGAACGAAATACTGTTCACGCAGTCGCCTCTCGATGTGGGTTCGAGTTACACGCCCGAGTTGCTTTCAGTCGGTGAACTCATGGAGGGATGGCTTCCTTTCGCAGTGGTGGCGCTGACGGTTCTGATTGGAAGCCTGGCAGGCATTGCTCCAGCCGTGGTCGCTTCGTCGGCACAACCCATCGAGGTGGTGAGAGGCACCTTCCGACGCGCCACCAAGATGCGGCTCTCCCGCTTCTTCATCATTGTTCAGCACACCATCACCATCGTGCTGATTGGGGTTTCGTTGCTGATTTCCTTGCAGGTCCATCACATGGTGAATGCGCCGATGGGTTACGACACGGAGCATCTGATGGAGGTGCATCCCAGAACAAGAAAGGTGGATAAGGAGTTTCTTTCGGTCATGGCTAAGGAACTGAAGCAGTTGGCTTGCGTGGAGCAGGTCGGCTTTTTCTCGGAACTTCCTTGGTGGAGCAATGGTGGAGGTTCTTTTTACAACATGAGTGATGACGATACTGAAGCCGGTAAGCATAACTCGCTGGACTGTTCGCAAGAAGGATTGGAATTGTTGGGCTTGGACATGATTCATAAGTACAACACATCGAAACATGAAGGACGGCATCATTACTTCTCGCGCAGTGCGATGGAACTCCTCAGTACTCCTATTGACGCCCGCATGGTGGGAAGACCATTTTGGACGGGAACCCCCGATGCCGATGGATCTTTCCAAATGAAACGGATGGTTCGTGTTATCGACAGTGTGGCAGTGGCAGGCGTGTTTGAGGATATGCGTTGGGGAACGGTTTTGCAGGACCAATATCCAACGGAGATTTATGTTGGCGACTCAGATCAGTTTTATGAAGTGGTGGTTCGCTTCAAAGGTGACCCCGAGGAGGCAAAGCAACAAGTGCGTGAGGTGTATCGGAAAGTGAAAGGGGAGGAATATATGGATGTGTACCCGAACGTGATGCGCCCTTGCGAATACATAGCCCTGCACTTCGTGGAGGAAACTCAGCTCATGCGTCTCATCCTCATCTTCACGGCAGTGGCACTGCTGATTTCCTTGCTCGGCCTCGTTGCCATGAGCACGTACTACATTCAGCAGCGTCGGCGTGAGATAGCCGTGCGGAAGGTGTTTGGTTCGAAGAGCCGACAGGTGCTCATCCGCTTGGTGCGCTTGTTCATGCTCTATGTGGGCATCGCCGCCATCATCGCCATCCCAATCATCTACTACATAGGCAACGACTGGCTTTCGCAGTTCAGTTACCGCATCAGCCTCTCGTGGTGGATTTATGCCCTCGCCATCTTTATCACCGCCCTCGCTTCCTTCCTTGCCGTCATCCTCCAAAGCTGGCACGCCGCCAACGCCAATCCTGTGGAGAGCATCAAGCAAGAATAAAAGGGACCCTCCCCTTTACCCCTCCCTGTGAGGGAGAGGAGTAGAATGAGGACAAATCGTTTCCATTATCGTCTTCGTTGTCATCTTCGTTGAAAAAAATCCTCCGTTTCTCCGTAAGCTTCAGCTCTGCCGAAGCCCTTCATGCTTCTTTTCTCCGTAAGCTTCGGCTCTGCCGAAGCCCTCCTTCGTTTTTCATTCACCCTTTCATCCTTTATATCCTTTAAATCCCTGATTTAAGTTAGTTAGATAATTAAGTTAGTTAGATAATAGAGCGCTCAGCCCGTCATAGTCCGAGAGGACAGTGACGGGATTTTTGAGCCTAATGTTTGAAAATCCGATAAAAAAGTGTTCTGATTTTTTCTTATTCACTTTTTTGCTGTATATTTGCATGTTGGCTTGTTGGAGTTGGAAAATGAAACGATGTGACTGACACAAGCATGGAGGGCTGAATGGTTTTAGAACAGTTTTTTCAATGAAGAATTTTGCATATCATTTGCTTGCCATCGCTACGATTGCGATTTGGGGTGTTACTTTTGTGAATACCAAGGTACTGCTTCATGCGGGCTTGGACCCTCTGGAAATCTTTGTGCTGAGATTCGCCATTGCTTATCTTTGCATCCTTGCCTTCTCGCGTGGTAAACTGAAGAGCAAGTCGTGGAAGGACGAACTGTTGTTTGTGGTACTGGGTATCGTGGGTGGAAGTCTTTATTTTCTTGCGGAAAACGAAGCCATTGGCATTTCGTATGTCAATAACGTGGCATTTATTGTCTGTACGGCTCCACTGATTACGATGCTATTGGGTTTGCTGTTTGTGAAGGACATCAAAGCCACCCCTCCGCTCATCATCGGTTCCGTGATTGCATTGATTGGTGTGGGTGTGGTGATTTACAATGGAAAGTTTGTGCTGCGCCTCAATCCCAAAGGCGACTTGCTGGCACTCACTGCCGCGCTCTCGTGGGCACTTTACAGTTTGATTATCAAGAAGATTTCACTTCGTTATGGTGCAGTTTTTATCACACGCAAGGTGTTCTTTTATGGACTTCTCACGGCGCTACCCGTGTTCCTGCTTCGTCCGTGGACGTTCCCTGTGGAGGGATTTGCACGTCCCGAAGTGTGGATGAACCTCGTTTTCCTTGCTGTGATAGCCTCCTTTGCCTGCTTCTTCTTTTGGAGTGTGGCAGTTTCGAAAATCGGTGTGATGCAAACTTCCAACTATATCTATCTTAACCCTGTCACGACGGTCATCGCCAGTGCTTTGGTGCTGGACGAACCCATGACTCCCATGGCATACATAGGCAGTGCCCTCATCCTTGCAGGTGTCTTTGTTGCCAATAAGTTGGAAGTGCGAAGATGAGAAAGTTTAGCGTTAAGTATAAATGATTACTACTAACAATTAAATCAAAGAAACATGGAAAAGAAAACTAAGTATGCTGGCACCCAGACGGAGAAGAATCTGGAGGCAGCTTTTGCAGGTGAATCAATGGCTCGCAACAAGTACACGTATTTTGCATCGAAGGCAAAGAAAGAGGGTTTTGAACAGATTGCAGCTCTCTTCCTGAAGACCGCCGACAACGAGAAGGAACATGCCAAATTGTGGTTCAAGGAACTCAATGGCATAGGCGACACCGCTGAGAACTTGGGTGCTGCTGCCGATGGCGAGAACTACGAATGGACTGACATGTACGAGGGCTTTGCCAAGACTGCCGAGGAAGAAGGTTTCAAGGAATTGGCTGCTAAGTTCCGCATGGTGGCTGCTATCGAGAAGCATCACGAGGAGCGCTATCGTGCTTTGCTGAAGAATGTGGAAACAGCAGAGGTGTTCAAGAAATCGTCAGTGAAAGTATGGGAATGCCGCAACTGCGGACATCTCGTAGTGGGTGAGGAAGCTCCTGAAATCTGCCCTGTTTGTGCACATCCTCAGGCTTACTTCGAAATCCATCAGGAGAACTATTAGTTTATAAATGAAGAATGAAAAATGAAGAATGAAGAATGAAAATACTCATTTCCTAAGCAGAGTAAAACTCATTCTTCATTCTTCATTTTTCATTCTTCATTCTTCATTCTCTTATTCTATCACAAACACGCTGTCGAGGTTCGTCATTCTTAGTACATCGTTGACTGCGACGTTCACTCCCCTCATCCGCAGAGTGCCATTGTTGCTTTGAGCCTTTTTGTAGAGAGTCATAAGTGAACGCAGTCCTGCACTACTCACGTATTCCAGTTCGTTGCAGTCGATGATGATGTCGCCGCTGTTGTAGGCTTCCTCCACTTTAGGAAGGAAAATAGGTGACGTGATCGAGTCGAGTCGTCCCACGATTGAAAGGCTCAGTGCCTTTTCATTGCATTCATTGATTTTTATTTCCATGATTGTTTATGAATTAATAATTTTTCTTGAGTGTCAATATATTATGATGGTTCTCACGTAGATATTCTATCACGTCCATGATTTCGTGCATCATGTGGATGCCCAGTCCGCCGATAGGTCGCTCGGTTGGGTCTCCGTCAAGGATGGCTTTATTGTGCTGCGTAGGGTCGAACTCCACACCTGTGTCCTTGATGGTGAATACGAGTTGGTGCCCATCCTTCGTGTCTTTTGTCTCGAGCGAAAAGACGATGTCGCTGCCTGCAGGCATCTGGCTGTAGTTGATGACATTCACCACTGCCTCCTCGAGGGCGATTTTCATCTTTGTTATCACCTCTATAGGTGTTTCCACCGCTTTCAGTTCCTCTTCAATCCATGAGATAAACCTATCCAACTCATTCATTTCGTTCTTGATGGTGAGAGTCTTCACCAATGGTTGAGCATGTGAGCTATGGTAGCGCAAAGGGACGATGGTCGTGTCATCGTTTGGAGTGGCTCCGTCCCTGAATTTATTCACATCTTCACGCACAAGTTCAATGATGGCTGATGCCTCCCGTTCGCCAATTTGCGACAGCACTTGCATCAGTCGTTCCTCGCCATATTGCTCCTGTTTGCTGTTTTCGGCCTCGGTCACTCCGTCGGTGTAAAGCAAAAGCACGTCGCCATCGTTTAGTTGCAGGGTGGAGGTGCTATAAGAGGCACCTTCCATCAGTCCTATTGGGAACTGTCGCTTCACTTCTATCTGTTCCACTTGGCTGCCGTTGCGTACCAATACGGGTGGATTGTGACCTGCACTGCAATAGGTGAGCAAGCCCGTTTCAAGGTCAAGCCAACCGATGAACATGGTTACAAACATATTCATGTCGTTATCGCGCGAAACGATTTCGTTCAGCTGTCGGATGATGTCGCTGCTTCCCATCTGCTGAAAGGCGAAGGCACGGGCAAGACTCTGTGTCACTGCCATATAGAGCGATGCTGGTACTCCCTTGCCACTCACGTCGCCAATACTGATGAACAGTTTTTTCCTGTCCTTGCTCAACTGGAAGTCGTAGAGGTCACCACCCACTTCCTGCATGGCTTCCAGCCAACCGTTGACGTCGATGGTAGTGCCTGCCGTCTGTCGGTCGAACGACTTGGGTAGCATACGTATCTGTATATCCTTGGCAATATGCATCTGGCTTTTGATGGCAGTCTCCTTGGCAGTTGCCGCCTTCAGTTCACCCATGTACTGCTTCAGTGAAGTTGACATGTATTGGAGCGATTGTCCCACTTGCCATATCTCGTCGTGGTATTTCAGTTTTGGCAGTGCCACATCGAAATCGCCTTCGGAAATTTGCTGCGCCAAGAGGGAGTAGGTCTCCAGTGGACGCGAATTGCGTTTGATAATCCAAATGCACGGCAGTACTACGCCTGCCACTCCCAGCACCAACAGGATGAGCATCAGTGTCCTCAACGATAGAAGCGAGGCGAAGATGTCGTCGTATTGGCTCACCACGGCAATGTTCCAGTCCGTGTTGGGCATGTGCGTGAAACTTGTATAATAGTTCTTGTCGTTGAACTTGAGGGTGAAATGTCCCTCCTTCTCCTGGAGTTCGTCAATGTGCTGCATCAGTTCCTGGTAGTGATTGTCTGGGAAGCCAGGAGTGATGGGCTTGGCGCATTTGTTGTCGTCCAGTTTAAGATGCTTGTTCTTTCCAGAAACATTCTTGTGCGACAAATCGCAAGAACGCTCTCCATTTCCAATCACCACCAACTGCGGGATAGCACCCTTCTCATCGCCGTGGTTGAACCAGTTGAGCACCACGTCCACAATGCCTACGGCAAAAGGTTTCTCGTTGTCGATGGAGATTGGGAACACGTAGGAAGCCAAGATATTGCCCACCGAGTCCATGTCGTGGTAAGGTTGGGTCCAGACAGCCTCGCCCGTTTTCAAGGCAGTGAGGAACCAAGTTTTCGTGGGGTAATCATAATGCTCCTCTGTATAGAAGCAAAGGTTTTCCACCTTGCCGTCCACCCGCTTCGCACCTGGCATGTATTTTTCGTACTTCCCCTTGAAATAACCCGGAACAAAGGCAATCGCACAGTTCTTAATGGCAAGGCTATAGTTCAGAATCACCTGACTCACTGTAGCCATCGAGTCGGGTTCATGGATATGCAATTTGGCAAGGTACTTCATATCTGAGCTAATCTCCTCGGCGAGAATCATCGATTTGTTCATTTCGAGCGTATTGATACGCAGTGCCATCGATGATTCAGTGGTAGCATCGCTCTTCACCTGTCGATAGGCGCTCCATCCCTGCAACAGCTGAATCAGCACCATCATCAAGGCTGTGAAAAAAGCCACCACGAGGCTCAATCGCAGTGAGAACGATTGAAATATGCCTTGCTTTATATTCATATAGTTCTCTTTTTTAGATAATTATGTGTGCAAAAGTAATGATTATTTTTTAATTTCTCGCAACGAGTGTGTGAAAAAACTAAAAGCCATATTCTAATTGTTCAAAAAAATGCCGAATCCATCGGGACTTTTTCTTGTTTTTGCTTTTCGTTGAATATGCACTTTTTTGATGAATAATGCTTGCAAAGACAGGTCTTTTTTCTCATGATAAATCAAATTGCATTTATTTTTTATTTCTCAGATTTCAATTTTTAATTTTTTAGTGTTACTTTTGTGCCATGAAAAGATTTGTTACACTTATCGCTTTTATACTATCGGTTCTCTCCGTGTGGGCAGGGAGAATTGACAGAAAAGCACTAATGGATAGAAATTGCCCCATAGTGACTGAAATGGACACGTTGGCTTCGTTGTCAGTGGGAAATGGTGAGTTTGCTGTCACTGTCGATGCCACGGGTTTGCAGACTTTTCCTGAGTATTATTCGGGAGGTGTACCCCTCGGCACACAGAGCCAGTGGGGATGGCATAGTTTCTCTAATCCTGAGAACCTGCAGTTTGATGAAACCCTGCGTGCATACGATTTCGGACGTGGACATCAAGAACTCTATGCTTGTCAGGTGAAGGCGGATGATTCAGTACGAGGTAAGAAGGCTTCCGACTGGTATCGTGCCAATCCTCACCGCTTGCATTTGGGTGTGGTGGGCTTCGATTTCGGAAAGAAAGCTACCCCAGCGAATGTACACAACATTTATCAGACACTCGACTTGTGGAACGGAGAGATTCGTAGTTCCTTCCAATACAATAACAAGACTTTCGAGGTGCAGACCGTCTGTCATCCTAAGCTCGACATGATGAGTACGCGCATTCAGAACATGAACAAAACGCCGCTCCTCATTCGCTTCCCTTATCCTACGGGAAAACATAGCGATGATGCTTGTGATTGGAATTCCGATAACATGCACGAAACGGAAATGGTGCCGATTCCTTCGGGTGCTGTCTTGAAGAGAATTCTCGATGGAACCGCCTATTTCGTCACGATTCAGTGGTCGGGTAAAGTCGATATGAAACGGGTAGGGCGCAACTGTTTCCGTCTCAAACCTTCCTCCGTGGATTGGAGTTTGAGCGTCAAATACTCGAAGACATTTCCTTTTGAAACTCATGTGCTGCCAAGTTTTACTGAAAGCCAGAAGGCTGCGGCAGAGCATTGGCATGATTTCTGGACCGAAGGAGCGGCGGTGGATTTCTCGCGTTGCATCGACCCTCGTGCCAAGGAATTGGAGCGCCGAGTGGTGCTGAGTCAGTACCTTTTGGCGATTCAGAGTGCAGGAAGTGTACCTCCTCAGGAAACAGGACTCACCTACAACTCTTGGTTTGGCAAGTTCCACCTCGAAATGATTTACTGGCACGAGGCATGGCTTCCATTGTGGGGACATGGCGACATGCTCCGCAAGGCTCTCAAGTGGTATAAGTCTGCAGAACCGATTGCTCGTCAAATTGCAGAACGACAGGGATTCAAGGGTGTGCGTTGGATGAAGATGACGGATCCAAGCGGTATCGAGGCACCATCCAATGTGGGTAGTTTCCTCATTTGGCAACAGCCACATCTTATCCAATTGGCAGAACTTGTTTACCAAAGCTATCTCAGCAAGGATGACTATAACGGAGATGAATATCGTCGCGACAAGGCAAACGCCTTCTTACATGAATATGCTGAACTCGTTGAGGAAACAGCAGTGATGATGGCAGACTTTGCTAATTATAATAAGGAGAAGAATCGTTGGGAGTTGCGTGGTTTCATTCCTGCACAGGAAACGCTCTCTGCTAAGACCACCGTGAATGCGCCATTCGAGTTGTCGTATTGGCACTATGGACTGTCGGTGGCTCAGGAATGGAGGAAGCGTTTGGGTAGAGAACCTAACCAGTTGTGGCAGGACATCATTGACCACCTGTCGCCGCTTGCCAAGAACAGTGACAACCTCTATCTTGCTGCTGAAAATGCTACGGATACTTACACCGACATCAAATACACCTCCGACCACATGGCAGTGCTGGGTGCTTTGGGCATTCTCCCAGGCTATTACGGTATCGACCGAGAAGTGATGCACAACACGTTGAACTGGGTGTGGAACGGTTGGAACTGGGACAAGACTTGGGGATGGGATTACCCGATGACTGCCATGTGTGCAGCTCGTTTGGGTGAACCCGAGATGGCTGTTAATGCGCTCCTCATGGACAAACGCACGAACACTTATCTGAAGAATGGTCACAACTACCAAGATGGTCGTCTCCGCATCTATCTCCCTGGCAATGGCGGTCTCCTCACCGCCGTGGCTCTCATGTGCAACGGATGGGAAGGCAGCAAAGGCAATTGTCCAGGCTTCCCAAGAGGATGGGATGTGATATGGGAAAGGTAGTTCTTAAATGAAGAATGTAGAATGAAGAATAAAGAATGAAGAGTGAAGAATAAAAAAATGAAGAATGAGCCATTCATTCTTCATTTTTTTGTTTAGAACACATTTCTTCCTTTCGGAAGGCATTCCTTTTTTTCAGTAAGCTTCGGTTTTGCCGAAGCCCTTCTTCGTTCTTTATTCTTCATTCTTCATTCTTCATTTCCCTATCTTCCGCTATACGTGGTAGTGGCTTTGGCAGAAGTGGTTTGGGAACCTCCGCTCACTTTGGCTCCGAGGGTGAGTCCATACCAAGTGTCGTCAGTTTCGGTGATGGTTGGAGAAGAATAAATATAATAGGTGGAACCCGTGTTGAAACTTGGGGAGCTGATGAGCCAGCTGCTGGTGCCACCACCTCCACCACCTCCGCCGCCAGGACCATGACCGCCCCAACCGCCGCCACCGCCACCTCCTCCTGAGGAAGTGGTGTAGCCATTTGGCAGTTGAGTAGCATCGAATGCGAAGATGGATGAGTTGCCCGCACTGGAAGTCGTTTCGATGGCGAACTTACTCAAGCTTGTAGAAACACCGATGAGTGGCTGACTGCCTGTGGTAGAGGTGACACTGTTGTTGCCACCGCCATTCGCAATCACGGTACCGCCCGTGATGTAGAGGTAATAGCGTTCGGCTGCATCGAGTCCACATTCAGGGCTGCCACTGCCGAATGCCAGTACCACGCCACCACTGATATACATGTTTCCGTTCGAGTCGATGCCATCGTTCGAAGAAGTCTGTCCAAGCACGTAACCGCCTTTGAGGTACATGTGGCTGGCAGAGTTGATGGCATCGTCGGCACTCGACACACAAATGAGTTTGCCGTCGTTGACCGTCAATGTGCTCTTGGTTTCAAATGCCTCATGGCTTGACGAGGTAGCATGGGTTTCTCCACCGTTGAATACGACAGCACCGTCTGCTTTGATACCTTTGGCTGACACATTGGACGAAGTGGATGAACCACCTCCCCAGCCACCTCCACCACCGCCTGAACTGCCGTAGTTGGAGCCTGTTGCCTTGGAGTCGATGGTGCCACCATTCACGCTGAGTGTACCATCCACAGAGATACCCTTGCCTCCCGTTCCCGAAGAAGTGCAGATGATATAGGCGGAGCCGCTGACGGTCATGTTGCCATCGCAGTTGATGCCCGCACAGCCCTTGTAGTCAGTGGTTCCCGTAGATGTGTATTTCGATGTGGCAGCACCCGAAGTAGTACATTTTACTAATCCCCCGGAGATGTCGAGCGTCGTTTCCGCCTTGATGCCGTGGGATGCACTTCCCGAACTCGTCGTTGTGATATCGCCGCCCGAAATAATCATCGCTCCATCCGCTTTAATGCCGTGGCTGTAGTTGCCCGTATTGGTTATGTTGATGGTTCCGCCCGATATTTCAACGTTCACATCGCTCGACAAGCCTGCTCCCACACTGTAGTCGTGTGTGGAGGAGTCGTAGGTGGATGCGGCTTGTGCTTTCAGTGTGAGTGTGCCGCCCGAGATGGCGATGGTGGAATCAGCCTTCACGCATTTTCCGCCACCCACACTCGATGGAACAGTCACGGAGAGTGTGCCGTCGCTCATGATGAACTTGCCATCGTCCTCAGTGAGTTCGCCTTCCATGCCAATTTGGATGCCGTCGTCGCCCACGCCACTGATGGTAAGGCTACCTCCCTTGATTTTCAGATATTGATTCACATTGATACCGTCCTTCGTGGCTTTCGTGATGTTGATGCCGCCCGTCATGGTCTTTTTCAGCAATATGTACTCGTCAGCCCAGAAAGCGTGCTTGGTGCCGTTGCCAGCGATGTTCAGCGTTCCTGAACCCGTGAATTCCGAATGTCCATTCACCATGAGTGCTCCCTTTGCCTCACTACTGCTGCCGTCGGCAAGGGAGTTGCTGCCTTCAAGTACGATGGCGATACGCTTACCATCGTCGATGTTGATGGCAGCACCTGTCGGGTTGGTCAGTGAGAGGTTGTTCAACACAAACGTGGCTTTCAAGTCGCCATCCTGATAGAACGAACCATCGGAACACGACCCCGAGAGTGTATAAGTGATTTCATCGGTACAACCCGTTTCGAGGATGCTCACGTCGGTGCCGTTCGTCACACTCGCAGTCATATACTGAGCGATATTACCTGCAATCACCACCTGTGCTTCGGAACTTGAATAAGTGACTGATACGCTGTTGTCATCGACAGAAATTGCCGAATTCATCGAGATAAAATCCACATCGGAGAGGGCGTAAGTCCTGCCTCCAATCGTCACACTTGTGCCATCGTTGTAAGTCATTTCGCCACAATCCTTCGCGTTGTAGCGATAGGTCACATTTCCCTGCTTCACGTCCAATACTTGTGCTTGGGCAGTGGTAGCCAATACCAAAGCCAAAGCTAATGCCATATTCTTTTTCATATCACTTCAATACGAATTTAGCAGAGGCTTTGCCCTGGGTGGATGACTTTGCTACGTAGATGCCACGAGGCAGACTGCTGCTTGCTGACTCAATAGAAGAAAACTTGCCGACGCTGATGCCCGAAGTGGTGAACAGTTCGATTTCCTCTGTTCCGTCGAACAAGAGGCTGTTGATGGCGTTGGTGCTGTTGTCCGTTGCGCTGAACGACATTTTCACCAGTTCGGCTGTCGTGAAGGAATAGGTCTCACCGTCCGCTGTCTTGACAGAAGTGGAGGTGTCGGAAAAACTGATTTGGATGTCTCGACTGGCAAAAGCCACAATGCTGTTATCCGTTTTTTGGAATGCAAGATAGTCGTAATCGTCTGCCCATGCGCAAATTGAAAACAAGGCAGACAAGATAGTTAATGAATACCGTTTCATGTAGTAGTTTAAAAAAATGAGGTTTCAAATAGGGATAAATCAAATGATCATCATATCGTATTTGATGATAATAACGACGAAAAGTTTAATTTATTATTTCAAAAAGTATGTTATTTCTTTGTTTTGGTTGCATAATAATAGCAAAACAGTGCCATCATTTGACGTTGTATGATTCAGTTTTTTCTTTAAAATAACATAAGAATTATGTTTTTTAGTTATATTTGCAATCAGAACTAAAAATAAGTATTATGGGTAGTTATAAGCAAATTCTTAAGGATGAAAAGTTCTGGTGCAGATTATTTGTGCAAAAGAAGGAATTTCGTGATAAAACGATAAAAAGACAAAATGAAGAGTTTGGACTATTAGAAGTGTATGTCATTTTTTCTAATGAATACTTAGGGTCTTTGTCTTTGTTTTGGGATAAAAATAGATTAGATCAAATCTCGGAAGGAGACAATAGTGAACATTTTGTTCATAGAATAACGGTTTCCACAATAAAACCACTGATCCATATATGGAGATTTGAAGATTACAAAAAACATCTATGTACGATTGATGATTTAGGAAAGGTGGAACTATTGCCCTCAGGAGAGCCCAAAATCTATAATCAGATAACATTTTTGGTTATGGAGATTATTGACAACGAAACCTTTCGTTGGGAAGGGCGAGAAGGAGATATAGAAAATGCCTTTTTAAAAAGAATCCGACATTTTTATAAGCCAATAGATGGATGGTATTAGTGTATGAAATTATAACGAAAATATTGTTCCATTGTTTTGATTTGCAGATGTACAAAACAAGTTGTTTAATAATTTGTAATTACGTCAGTTCGGTTGAAAGTGATAATGTCGCCTTGCAACGATTAATTTAAAAACAGGGGAAATAAAGAAATGGAGATGTGGGGACAAAGGAGTGCTTTTGATGCAGTGCGTTAGGGGATTGTCAGAAGAACATGTGGGGATTGACTGAAGCGTTCCTTTGAATTCAACTAGTTGCCGAGGGCTCGTTATCGAAATGGCGAGCGCTCGGCGTTGCGATAACGAGCCCTCGCCGTGTAAACGTTGAGGGCTCGGCATTTCAGTAAAATCAAAGGACTGATTCGCTTCAATCAAGGAAACGATTCTGTATAATTAAAGGAAAAAGCTAGTACATTTGAAACTTTCCGCTCATTGTTTTGCATACTTGCCTTAGCGAACCATGCTCGATTTCCCTTTGAAGCCTTTATTTGCAAGCTGGATTGTGTAAATTCTCGGAAATTTGGCATTTATATCAGCTTTATTTTGTATTTTTGCACGGAATTATGCTTTGTATTTTATTGTTAAAATATTGTAGAAAGCCCATAAATGACTGAAGAAAAGGATTATAAGCTGTTGCCGAAGATTGATAGTCCGGCTGATTTGCGTAAGCTGAACGTTGATCAGTTGCCTTTGCTTTGCGACGAATTGCGACATGACATCATCCATGAATTGTCGGTGAATCCGGGGCATTTGGCATCGAGTCTGGGTGTGGTGGAACTTACCGTGGCACTGCACTATGTGTTCGATACGCCATACGACCGCATTGTGTGGGACGTGGGACATCAGGCATACGGCCATAAGATATTGACAGGAAGACGCGACCAGTTTTGCACCAATCGCAAGTTGGGTGGACTGAAGCCTTTTCCTTTCCCAACAGAAAGCGAATATGATACGTTTTGCTGCGGTCATGCCTCGAATTCTGTGAGTGCAGCGCTGGGTATGGCGGTAGCCGCCCGTCTGCATGGTGAGAAGAGGAAGGTGGTGGCTGTGATTGGCGATGGAGCCATGAGTGGTGGACTTGCTTTCGAGGGAATCAACAATGCCGCTGGCATTCCAAACGACCTGTTGGTGATTCTGAACGACAACAACATGTCGATTGATAATAGTGTGGGTGGTATGCGTGAGTATTTGCTGAAATTGAATACCAATACCACCTATAATAACTTGCGATACCGTGCCTCAAGAAAACTCTTCGATTGGGGTGTGCTCAATGAGAAGCGCAGAAAGAGCATTATTCGCTTCAACAACAGTTTGAAGTCGATGCTCACCCGCCAGCAGAACATGTTTGAGGGCATGGACATCCGCTATTTTGGTCCTACCGATGGACATGACGTGGTGGAACTGGTGCGTGTGTTGAAGGCAATCAGGGAGATGAAAGGACCGAAGTTGCTTCATGTCCATACCGTGAAAGGAAAAGGCTATGCTCCTGCTGAGAAAAACGCAACTGTGTGGCATGCTCCTGGTAAGTTTGACGAGGAATCGGGCAAGCGCTTAGTATCGAAGCATGAGAATCCTTGTCCTCCGAAATTCCAAGAGGTGTTTGGCAAGACATTGCTCGAACTGGCTCAGCAAAACGAGCAGATTGTGGGTGTAACTCCTGCCATGCCAACGGGTTGCAGCATGAATATCATGATGCAAGAACTGCCAAAGCGCGTGTTCGACGTGGGTATTGCAGAGGGTCATGCGGTGACTTTCTCGGGTGGTATGGCGAAAGACGGCTTGTTGCCTTTCTGCAACATCTATTCATCGTTCATGCAGCGTGCCTACGACAATATCATCCACGATGCAGCCATCATGAAGTTGAACATGGTGCTTTGTTTGGACCGTGCAGGACTCGTTGGCGAGGATGGACCGACACATCACGGTGCTTTCGACCTTGCTTTCCTTCGTCCGATTCCGAATCTCACTATTGCTTCGCCGTACGACGAACAGGAATTGCGCCGACTGATGTTCACTGCTCAGCAGAAGGACATGGGCACTTTCGTGATTCGTTATCCACGCGGACGCGGTTCACGGGTGGATTGGCATTGCGAACTGGAAGCGGTGCCTGTGGGCAAGGGTCGCAAACTGAAGGATGGTGACGATGTGGCTGTGCTGTCGTTAGGACCTATCGGAACGGAGGTGGAAAAAGCTATTTCTTCCCTTGAGGAAGACGAAATGAAGAATGAAGAATTAAGAATGAAGAATGAAAGTGACTCTTCCAATGAGCAGAGTAAAATAGATTCTTCATTCCCTTCGGTGGCTCACTACGACATGCGTTTTTTGAAACCAATTGATGAGGAATTATTGCATGAGGTGGGAAAGAAGTTCAAGCGGGTGATTACCATAGAGGATGGTGTGGTGAGTGGTGGATTGGGTAGTGCCGTACTGGAGTTCTTTGCCGACCACGGCTATCAGGTGGAAGTGGAACGCATGGGTATTCCCGATGCTTTTGTGGAACATGGAACCGTGGCTCAACTGCGTGCCATCTGTAAGATGGATGCGGAAGCGATCAAGGAAAGAGTTTGTAGTAAATAAAGCTTTCTATGAATATCGTTATTGCTGGTGCAGGAGCGGTGGGAACCCACTTGGCTCGCCTGCTCTCGAAAGAAAATCTGAATGTGGTCCTCGTGGACAAGGAGGAGGAGCGCTTGGTGAAACTGAACGATGCGCTCGACATCATCACCTTGACGGGAGACCCTACGAGCATCAGTGTGCTCCAGAATGCAGGTACGGGAAAGGCTGACTTGTTTATTGCCGTGACACCTGACGAGAGTCAGAACATTACGATTTCCATGTTGGCAAAGCAGATGGGTGCCAAGCGGACGGTGGCTCGAGTGGATAACTACGAGTACATGAAGGATGAGAATCTGGAGATTTTCAACAAGATGGGTGTGAATCGTCTCATCTATCCTGAATTGCTGGCAGCTAAGGACATCGCTGCTTCGTCGAAATATTCCTGGGCTCGACAGACTTGGGAATTTGGTGAGGCGCGTGACCTGATTCTGCTCAGTGTGAAGATGCACGATAGTCACCCGATTTACGATAAGGAAATCAAAAACGAGAATAACTTGCTCGTGGGGCATACGCTGAAGGAAATCGGTATGATGCACGGACATAGTTTCCACGTGGTGGCGATTAAGCGCGATGGAAACACGATTGTGCCATACGGCGATGAGAAAATCTTGACGCACGACCTGGTTTTCTTCATGACAACACGCGAGAGGGTGAATGATATTTGTCATCTTTCGGGCAAGGATGATTATCCGAAGGTGGCGCGTGCCATTATCATTGGCGGTGACAAGTTGACGGTGAGAACGGACTGGGCATTGCCAAAGGAGATGAGCGTGAAGGTGGTGGAACCGAATTATGAGCGTTGTCATCAATTGGGTGAACTGCTTCGCGAACGCACGATGGTGATTAACGGTGAGGGACACGATATGGACTTGTTGGGAGATGAAGGTATCGACATGTCGGAGGCGTTCATCTCGCTGACTCCAAACGATGAAGAGAACATCCTGGCATGTGTGGCTGCTCGCCGACGTGGTGTGAAGAAAACCATCGCCCAAGTGGAGAATCTCGACTATCTCGAAATGGCAGAGCAATTGGATGTGGGTACGATTGTGAACAAGAAGAAAATCGCTGCCAGCTATATCTATGAAATGCTGTTGAAATCGAGTGTCGATAACATGAAGATGCTCACTGTGGCAGATGCTGACGTGGCAGAATTCGTGGTGAAGAAGAACTCGCGCGTGACGAAAGACGATGTGATGCACTTGGGCTTTCCTCGAGGTGTGAATATCGGTGGTATGGTGCGCGACGGCAAGGGACAACTCGTAGGCGGTCGCACGGTGCTGCGTGAAGGCGACAAGGTGGTGGTGTTCTGCATCGGCGGAACGTTGAAGAAATTGGATAGGTACTTTAAGTGAAAAGAGAAAAGTGAAAAATGAAAAATGCCATCCGGATGGTATCGCTTCACGCTTCACACTTCACGCTTCATTTTTCACTTTTCACTTTTCATTTTTCACTCTATTGATATGATTAACTGGAAACTCATCATAAAGGTAATTGGAATTCTGCTTTTCGTGGAAGCAGGACTCATGGCATTGAGCATGGTGGTTGGCTTCTACTATCATGGCTACTACATGCCGTTTGTCTGGCCGACAGTGATTGCCATTGTGCTTGGAGCGGTATCCATGTTTGTGGGTCGCGATGCCGGCAGTTCGATGGGTAGAAAGGATGGGTATTTGGTGGTTACGCTGGTTTGGCTCATTTTCACCATTATCGGTATGCTGCCATTTCTCTTGAGCGGTTCGTTGCCTGATGTGGCAAGTGCCTTTTTCGAATCCATGTCGGGGTTCACTTCGACGGGTGCGACGGTCATTGACAATTGCGATATACAGCCAAGAAGTATCCTCTTTTGGCGCAGTCTGACCCAATGGATAGGAGGTGTTGGAATTGTGTTCTTCACGATTGCCATCTTGCCTGCCTTTGGAGTGGGTGAACTGAAACTCTTCGCGGCTGAGAGTACGGGACCGCTCCATAACAAGGTGCATCCACGTATCAGCGTGACAGCCAAATGGATAGGTTTTGTCTATCTGTTGCTGACGATGCTTTGCATTCTTTCTCTTTATCTTTGCGGAATGAATCTGTTTGACGCTGTCAATTATGGCTTAGTGACGATTGCAACAGGTGGCTATGGCACACACAGTGCGGTGCTGCAAGAGGTGTATCATTCCAAAGCCATTGAATACACGCTCTCTTTCTTCATGTTCATGGCGGGAGTGAACTACACGCTGATTTATTATAGCATTTTGAAGGGAAAGATTGGCCGATTCTTTCATGATGCGGAATTGCGCTGCTATCTGATTATCATACTGGGTGTGACAGCCGTTTGTACCAATACATTGTTTTGGACTCGTATCGATGGACTGCCTGTTTCGTTTGATTCGGTGTTTCACTCTTTGGATATTTTAGAAAAGAGTTTCCGCGACTCCATCTTCACGGTGGTTTCGTTGCAAACTACGACAGGTCTGGCAAATTGCGACTACACGGTTTGGCCAGTTCAGCTCATGCCACCACTGCTGTTTGTGATGTTTGCAGGTGCTTGTTCGGGTAGTTCCACGGGTGGATTCAAATGTATCCGTTGGTCTATCATCTTTAGAGTGGCACGCAATAATTTCCGAAAGATTCTCCATCCAAGAGCCATTCTTCCGATACGTATCAACGGGCAAATAATTTCGCACGAAGTGGTGCAGACCTTGCTTGCTTTCGTTGCCCTGTTTGTGGGAGCCTTGTTGTTGGGTTCTTTCTTCTTGGCACTTCATGGCGTTTCGCCAACCAGCCCTCGCCAGCAGTTCGATTACTACGAGGCATTGGGTATTGCCATGTCGTCGCTTTCGAATGTGGGTCCAGGCATGGGCTACTACGGACCAGAACATTCGTGGGCAATCCTTTCGCCAGTAGCGAAATTCGTTTGTTCGGGGTTGATGCTGATTGGCCGTCTTGAGATTTTCCCTGTACTCATTATCTTCACAAGAAGTTTCTGGAAAAAAGGTTAGTAAAGAGAGAAGAGTGAAAAGTGAAGAGTGAAAAGTGAAAAATGGGGGGAGAATAATACCCTTATAAACACATCGAGCATACATGAGTGTAATCATCTATCGTTCCTTTGGATAGACATTAGCACAGATGTATGCTCGATGTGTTTGTTTCTCCCCTCTTGGAGGATGGCATGAGGGAGCTTATTTCATCACCTTCTTTACGTTGGTCTTGCCATTCGTGGAGGTTTCTCTCACGACGTTGATGCCCTTTTGCAGGCTCTGTGTGGAGATGCCGCTTGGGGTGAAGATTTCGGTAGTGGTGATGCCGGAGTTGCTGATGTTGCTGATGGCATTGCTTCCTCCATCCACAGGACCTTCATTGGTGGAATCTTGCATCACGGCTGCAATCTCGCCAGGCGATAAAGCGTAGTTGTAGATGCGGAAATCGTCGAGCACACCTTTGAAGAGAGGGTCTCTGGCGAACTGGCTCTTTCCGATGTAACACAGCACAGGTTTGAAGTCGGATGGACGAATGCTGATGTCGGCAGTTTCTGCCACCAATTCACCGTCTAAGTACATCTTCACGGAGTCGGCACTTAGGGTGATGGTGAGATGCTTCATTGACGTGCTGTTCATTCGGTTTGTTTTCAGGATTTGTTCGCTACCACCATTTTTGAGCACCAAACGAGCATCAGAACCGCTATTAGGCGTGAAGAACATGTATTGGTCGGTGCCGTTTCCAAAGTCAAAAATGCGTTGCCAGTAGTCCGTTGAACCTACAGGATAGAACCAAGTGCAGATGGTCATTTCTTTTTGATTTGCCACTTGGTAAGGCAACGACATATAATTATCGGTACCATTGAAATTCAAGTATTTCGTACCCGATTTCAGACGTGATTTGATAACGCCTGCATAAGTAGGTGTGCCATTGAAGGCTGCATCGAAATAGTTCTCTGTGTTGTCGATGCTGGAATCGTCGAATTCATATTCGGCAATCATGGTCTTCTCGCCAGAAGTTTGGGCAGTGATGATTTCCGATGCTTCTGACTGGTTCAGACTGTGGTCGATGGCTCTCAATTTATAATAATAGGCTTTATCTTGCTCAAGCGAGTTGTCGATGAATCTCGTGCCATGAATCATTCTGCCAATCACGTTCCACGACACTGAATCAGCGGTCACTTCCTCGCCGCGCAGCACCATGTAGCCTTCCAAGTCGCTCTCCGTGTTTTCCTCCCAATTGAGAACCACCGATGCGCTTTGAGCTTCAGCTTTCAATCCCTTTGGAGCAGCTGGAGCATTCAACTCTCGTTCGGCATCCACTGGCATGAAGCGCCATTTCTGCTGTGGCCTACCCGAGAATGCAGCCTGAGTGACAGTCACGTTTGCACCTGTGGAATTAGTTTGCAGATAAAGGCCTGAATAGCGACTCTGGATGTAGTAGCTGCCATCGCCAGCATATTCCAAATGCCATTGTTCGTTTGTTCCGCCATCGCCCGAGTATGCAATGACACTTCCTCCGCTGTTCAGACTCCAGTTCAGCACGTCGAGCAGCATTGCTTGGTTGCGAGCGCTCTTGATATACACATAACTGAAGTCGCCTCCGATGGTGTTGCTCACCTTTTCAATGACCCATTTCATGTAAGGCTGAACGGTTTTGCTCGACATCTGTACAATCGGAGTGGCATTGTTAGTGGAACCACTTTGAATTGCCATCATCATCTTCGAGTTCATGTTCATGAGCACGTAGGTGCCTGTATCTACAGGACATGGAGGCACATCCTCACCGCTGTAGATTTCCACCAATCGCTCTGCGTTCTTCTGATTCTCGGATTGATAAGTGCCATTCTTGTCGGCAGGGATGAACATTGGATAGCTTCTGTAAGGACCATAGCCATCGAAATAAGCATCGCGGTCGAGTGACACCATTTCGAATGTGGTAGGTTTGGCTTGGCGTTCTGAAGCACCCATGAATGCTTTTACACGTCCATTTGGCAAGCGATAAACGCTGGCTGCGGTCCAGTTGCCACGGTTCTCAGCGTAGCCCAGTTCGGCACCGCCGCCCGATGTGGCTTGGCAATAATGTCCACGGCAAACACCGTCGAATCCCCACCAAATACCTGTCTGCATACCATAGTGAGCCGCCACGAATGCCTCCATCGTGTTGTGGAGCTCATCGGCAGTCACGTGGTTGCCATCCTTTGCCACTTCCTGCCAGAAAGCTGCATAGTTGTCGAACGAACCCGCCAACTGATGTGTGTTGCCTTCCGTCACGTAAGGTTTCACGGCATTGTACCAACTCGATGCTTGGTCGCAATTCAACGTGTTTCCTGCTGAAATGCGGATACCAGCCATTTCTTCGTCTTGACTGATAAGTCGAGCCACTTCCTTGAAATTGGCTTTCGAACCTTGTTTCCAAGCCGAGTAGTCGGGCTCGTTGAAAGGCGACACAGTAACCACATTGAAGCCACGGCTCTGAGCATATTTCACACTTGCTTTGATGAGCCTGTACCACTGCTGTGGCTTCCCAAAGTAGTTGTCCACATATTCAGCGGTAGGGTAGTAGGCTTCCTGGTCGGAATTGAAAATAATGTCTTTGACACCCGACTTTGAAATGTTGTTGAGGCGTGAATTCAGTGTCCTTTTCTGAGCATTCGATAGGTTGCCTTCATCATCCACAAGGTCGGTGGTCTGAAACGACACACGTCCTACTTTCAGATTGTTCTTGTTGATGTGGTTTGTTCCGCGAATCACATTCACGTCCCAGTTCCAAGCCACGTCCATTCCCCAACTCACTGAATATTCTTTGCCTTCACCTTCGTATTCGAATGGTACCAGCGTGTTTCCTGTGCCATTGGTCTGTAACCAAGAACTCGATGTTGGAGTCGTGTTTTCCCTTTGGGCGATTGCTACTAAGGTCATCGATAGGGTTAGTAAAGAAACGATAATCTTTTTCATATCAATCATGGATGTTAAGTTAGTCTAAATCGCAATAATTCACAAGTTTGCTGCAAAAATAAAACAATTGCACAACAAAACCAAAAATAATTCTTTCCAATCGTAAAAAATTTGTATATTCGCATTTCATTTCTAAATGTTTGGCGTTTATCCGTTATCGTTACTTAGCAGATGAACTTCGTTAAACAATAAACGATATTTTCATTCTGTGTCAATTCTTCAATACATACTCCAATATCCCAACCGCCTGCGCCATCGACATGGTTTTGGCGTTCAGTCGCCGTGGGCTTACGAGTTTGTGCGTGATGCCTTGTTTGAGAAACGTCGTTATTACGTCTTTGACAGCTTGCAAGGTAGTCGAGCCGATGAACAGCTCTTTCGCATCGTTCAATGGCTACGTCCTGAAGAAATCACGGAGCACGCATCCTCTGCCACTACGCATCAATATATTGAAGCTGCCAAGAATGTGACGCATCCATCTGCAGTTCATCTTCACTACTTCAGTGAGGAGGCTTCAAGGGATTTGGAGGAGATGCTTCAGTCCAAAGACTCTTTCTCTGCAAACACCTGTTTGGTGATTGATGGCATTCATTCCGTACACGAAGCAGTTTGGGAACAACTCTTGCATCATCCCCGCATCACTTCGTCCTTCTCCTTACGCAAGCGCGGCATTGCTCTCTTCGACCCTGCTCGCCAACGAAAGAACTACATTTTGTAAAGCGTGGATTCTTTCCAAAATACATCGTACTAAGTTATTTTTAAATCATCACAATATTCAATTTATATCATGAAAAAATCACCTCTCTACACTCGCACCGGCGACCACGGGCAGACCAGTCTTGTTGGTGGACAGCGTGTCAGCAAGTGCTGCACTCGCCTTGAATCATACGGCACCATCGATGAACTCAATTCTCATATTGGTCTGTTAGTGTCTTTCATACGTAACTCAGAGCGATTTTCTTCCATACCTTCTCCATCGGGCATACTCAATTCCATTCTGCCTCAAACTTCCGAGAATGAAACGGTGTCGGCAGACTCCCTTGCTCAGGCTCTCACCGACATTCAGTCCTGCCTCTTCGTTCTGGGATCCTACCTTGCCACTGATACTTCCAACACTGAACTTCGGCAGTATAGCGTGGTGACTCCCGAAATGGTGGCAGCACTCGAACATCAAATCGACTTGCTCGACTCGCTCGTTCCTCCGTTCCGTGCGTTTATTCTCCCTGGTGGCACTCATGCTGCCAGCCAAGCCCATGTGTGCCGCACCGTTTGCCGACGTGCCGAGCGCTGCATGATTGCCTTGCAAGAAGAAATAGGTGAGGAACTCGATACGAATGTGAAGTGCTACATCAACCGTTTGTCCGACTATCTCTTTGTTCTTGCCCGCTACCTCAACATCGCTGCGAACCATGAAGAAATTCTTTGGGAGAAATAGAAGAAGTGAAAAAAACTCTCATTTGCCATGAAAAAGTGATAGAAATATTTTGAATTAAGAATCCTTTCCGCTATATTTGCGCCCGCTTTAAGAGAACCTACGACTCAAAAGCCTTAAATACAACTGTTTTGAAAACTCAATTATTCACTTTTAATATTTCATTTTTAACTTATTATATATGTATTGGACACTTGAATTAGCCATCTCATTGGAAGATGCACCTTGGCCAGCAACCAAGGAAGAACTCATAGACTATGCAACACGTTCTGGCGCTCCTATGGAGGTGATTGAGAACCTTCAGGAGATTGAGGACGAGGGCGACGTGTACGAATCCATCGAAGAAATCTGGCCCGACTATCCATCCAAAGAAGACTTCCTATTCAACGAGGATGAGTATTAAAATGCTTAAAGCATTGTAAATCAGTCTTTTAGATTAAATTTTAAGCGATGTGCTGTGTTAGAAATAGCCCAGCACATCGCTTTTTAGTGCATTTTGGCACAAAATAAGTAACACACTGGGCTTGTTTTGACTCGATTTTAAACTTTTTTAGGGGAGGAAAATGTGTTAGTAACACACAAAGCATAAGTAACACAATTTCCTCCTCGAGTGTTTTGAACTCATGAAATAGGTATTGCTTTAGGTTTTATTAGGTGCTGATAAAGTGATACTTAGACGTCAAATACCTACATTTGTGGACCTATTAGTATTTGACGTTTTTATCATGGCAAGACAAGCAAAAACATATCCAAAAGGAAAATACATACTCCGTGCATTAAGACAATCGAAGACTGGCAGGTCTAATGCTGTTTATCTGTACTACTATTGGCAGAAGAGACAGATAAGAAAGGCGATGGACTTGTTTGTGGATGAAAAAGACTGGAATCCGAATGCAGAGAACAATACTGGCGGCTTCCGCCCGTCGTATGGTCAGGACTATGTGAAATACAATACATATCTCCAGAAGCTTTTGTGGGAAGTTGACAACAAGATAGTCTCCTATATAGACATGCATGGTGACATCTCACCGGAGACCATACTTGACATAATAGACGGGAATGACAAGGTTCTTCGACAGGACCAGGGAATAGAGTTCTTGGACTTTGCCAAGCAGAGATTTGTGGATAGGTACAATAGCGGACTAATAGGTGTTAGCAGCCGAGAAAACGGCATCAGCTATATCAATCAGTTTGCAAGATTCCTAATGTCAGAGCATCGTGGTTCACACGGACCAAAGAACGAGCTTCTATACATTAGCGAAATTACTGAAAGAATAGTTCTCGATTTCAGGAACTGGTTTTTGGGATGCAACCGCAAAGTAGATACGGTGAACAAGGTTATTCAGGCAATAGGAAGTATTTGTGACTATGCGGCACACTTGCACTATCTGTCATTGGAAGTTGCCATGAACATCAGGAACCTGCATCTTACAGACAGGAGTCTTGATGCAGAAGAAATATCGGTGAAGTATCTGACGGAAGAACAGCTCCAGAAGTTTGCAGACTTGCGTGATAGTCTTCCAATAGTCCGGCAAAGAGAGTTTCACGACATGTTCATGTTCTCCTTCTATGCCTGCGGACTACGTCTGATAGACATGATGACGCTCAGATGGAAAGACATAGACTTTGATAAGAAGATTATCAGGAAGGTGCAGGTGAAGACTCGCAATAGGAATGTAATACCTATACGTGAGCCTGCATTTGACATACTTGGAAGATGGGAAAACCGCTATCGTGTTTTTGTTTTCGGCCTATTGTCCGACCAGTTCGATCTCAATGATGACGAAGCGCTGCGAAAGCGCAGAAACTCTATAACTGCGACAATCAACACTTCATTGAAAAGACAGTCGAAGCTTGCCGGACTTGATCGTGAGATTACGTTTCACTTTGCACGCCATACATGGGCAGTCTTGGCACTAAAACGTGGTGTTGAGATAAGTGTAATCTCTCGCCTTCTGGGACATACTTCAACAGCCATCACAGAGAAAGTATATGCTGAATTCCTTCCTGATACTCTTGGCGAGATAGTGGAAGGTTTGGACTTCAAGTTTTGAGAAAACACAGACACACAACAAATAGGTTCTCTCTAAGCCAGTGTTCTGGTATTAGGGAGAACCATCTTTTTATGATTCCAAAATATATTATTATCTCATGTAGAATCTTTGGTTTTGCTATTTACATATTTGAGCATTTTTCTAATAGCTCGTTAATGTCATTATTAACAGTTTGTGTCCAACTGTCATCAGGTTTTTCAGAAAGACATTTCTCGGCCAATGGCTTTATTTCTTTCAAAATAACTTTTGCTTTTTCGACTTCGCTATTATTGAAAACAAATTCGGCAAGAGAATGTTTATAGCCTATCCATTTAATCAGATATTTAGAATCTTTTTGTGTTAAATCGTATGCTATATCAATAGCTTTATTTACCTGTTCAATTGCTTTATTGTATTGCTTTTGATAAGAATAACAATATGCAAGGCTATTGTACGCACCAGCCAAACCGTTCTGAAACACCGGATTGTCTTTTGGTAATTTCTCAAAGATTTCTATAGCCTTGTTGTAGTTCGTTTCAGCCGATTCGAAATCTTCTAAATGATTACTCTGCAAATTGGCAAGGTTAATGAACGCACTTGTCAAATCGTTCTGAAACTCCGGATTGTTTTTTGGCAGTTTCTCTCTGATTTCTATAGCCTTGTTGTAGTTTGTTTCAGCCGATTCGTAATCTCCTAAATGTTCACTCTGCAAATAGGCAAGGTTATAGTACGTACTTGCCAAATCGTTCTGAAACTCCGGATTGTCTTTTGGCAGTTTCTCTCTGATTTCTATAGCCTTGTTGTAGTTCCTTTCAGCCGATTCGTAATCTTCTAAATGGTCACTCTGCAAATTTGCAAGGTTATTGTACACACTTGCCAAATCGTTCTGAAACTTCGGATTGTCTGGCAGTTTCTCTCTGATTTCAATAGCCTTGTTGTAGTTTGTTTCAGCCGATTTGTAATCTTCTAAATGTTCACTCTGCAAAATGGCAAGGTTATAGTACGACCAAGCCAAACCGTTCAGAAACTCCGGATTGTCTTTTGGCAGTTTCTCTCTGATTTCTATAGCCTTGTTGTAGTTTGTTTCAGCCGATTCGTAATCTCCTAAATCGTCACTCTGCAAATTGGCAAGGTTGTTGTACGCGTTTGTCAAATCGTGCTGAAACTCAGGATTGTCTTTTGGCAATTTCTTTCTGATTACTGCAG